>FWWL01000020.1_pt1 | contig 207307 bp, 193 predicted proteins | sample 2228331 | NCBI WGS metagenome assembly FWWL01 (sample SAMEA103939775, study PRJEB20133) | metagenome | reverse complement strand
AGCTTTTACATATATGTGACAGCTCAATTATCTTTCTGCCCAGCCTGCTGCTGCCTACTGATATATCCAGCTTTTCCTCTGACAGATCAATCCCTTGCTCACTTAACTTCTCGAACCTCTCTATTCTTGATTTTTGTTTTGTTGTACGAGCTTTAGCACCCCTGCTTATCCATGCCAGCTCCTTCTTAAATAGCGTCTGCCTTTTTCTCTCACTGGCGGTTTCACGTTCTTCTCTCTCTAATTTCTTCTCTATAAAGCTATTATAGTTGCCCTTATAGAGATAGAGCTTCCCCCTATCCAACTCCGCAATTTCATTTACTACCCTGTCCAGGAAATACCTGTCATGGGTAATCATCAGGAGGGCTCCCTTCCTTTTGCTCAGGTACTCCTCCAGCCAGTCTATCGTCCTGTTATCAAGATGATTTGTAGGCTCATCCAATATAAGCAGCTCCGAAGGATTTATCAAAGCCGCTGCTAAGGCTACCCTCTTTTTCTGACCTCCTGACAAAACTGCAATTTTCTCTTTAAAGTTTGTAATGCCCAGCTTGGTTAATACTCCCTTTGCCTCGCTTTCCAAGCTCCAGCCATTCAGTCTGTCCATTTCGCTGCTGAGCCTTAATAGTTTATCACAATTGGCATCTGGATCCTCCAAGGCCGTCTCGTATTCCCTGACCAGCTTCATTGTCGGAGAATCGCCTTTAAAGACCTGCTCCAGCACTGTGGCCTCCGGATCAAAATACGGACTCTGAGATAAGTATTCGATAGAAACAGCGCTTCCTTTTATAATCCTTCCGGCTTCCGGTTTTTCAACTCCGGCGATTATTTTGATAAGCGTGCTTTTACCTACTCCATTTACTCCCACTATGCCGATTTTATCCCCATCATTTATTCCAAGGCTTATTTCATCAATAAGTATTTTTTCACTATAGCTCTTAGTTATATTTTCTATACTTATAAGGTTCATCAGATACCCCTTCTTCAATGCATTTTTTCTTGTGAGAAACCATTCCAATGCATCCCACTTAATTATTTTATCACATATTCGCTTTATGAAACATATTTTGCATAAGTGTGTTCAACATAGCAAATAAAAGTATAAAATAAAAAGACCACAGTCAGAAGATTAGACTGTAGTCATATTTTTTCTATTGGCTTATAAACTACTTTGTGTTTGCCTCCAGCTCTTCGCTGTACGAATCCACTCTCATACCCAGTATTTCTGCCAGACCCACAAACTCGCAGCCTACAAAGAATCCGGTCTCAGTCTTTTCCAGGCGTACTATTTTCAGTACCGCATAAAAATACTTATCCGGAGTCAATTGAATCTTTGCGTCAAAATAGTAGTTAAGTGGCAGCTCATGCCCGCAAATGAAGCCTATACCTGACTTTGATATGTTATTGACCTTGATGCTCTCATTTATGTTGGGAATCTGCTCATAATCCTGCTTAAAAAGCGAAGAAATAGTAATCTCCATATTGAGGGGGAGTCTATCATTTTTTCTTCTTTCTTCCATAGTATAATATTCCTCCTTCATTACTTGCCACGTTATAGATTATTATATCATATATGCCTTTGTTTTCTAATTACAATCTATAAAACTCTTCAAAGCTTTTTGTCACATAAGTATGATCAAGCACTCCTCCAAGCTCCCTAATTGAGTGCATAGCCAGTACGGGTGTCCCTATGTCTACAATTCTCATTTGTAGGTGTGATGCTGATATTGGCCCTATTGTGCTGCCTCCTGGCTCATCCGAGCGATTTACAAACCACTGCAACGGCACACCGGCTTTGGAGCATATCCCGGCATATACCGCCGAAGAGTTGCTGTCTGTAGTGTATTTCATATTTGCGCTTATTTTGATTACCGGCCCTTTGTTGATCAGCGGCCTGTTCTGCGGGTCATGCTTTTCACCTATATTTGGATGAACGGCATGAGCCAAATCTGCAGATATCATAAAGGATTTTGAGACTGCCCTGAAAAAGTCCTCTCTGTCTCCTCCCATTGACAACACTATTCTTTCAAGTATGCTTGAAAGCAGCTCTGAGTCTGCTCCCTGCTTGCTGGCACTACCAACCTCTTCATTATCGAAGCAAACCATGACATTGGTGCTCTTGGAAGCAGAAGCGCCTATGATTGCTGTTATTCCTGCATGCACCATGGCAAGGTCATCAAGCCTTGCAGAGGATATAAACTCATCATTGAGTCCAAATATCGTCCCCTTCTCAAATTCATAAAGGAACAAATCAAAGTCAATTATATCAGAGGGCTCAACACTTATTTCCTTTGCTATGGCATTCAGAAGATAATTGCCTTTTTCCAGCTTTTCATTTATAAGTGACATCAATGGCAGCATATCCTTCTGTTTGTTGAGCTCTACCCCCAAGTTCATATTTCTGTTGAAATGTATTGCCAGATTCGGTATTACCAAAATCGGCTTCTTAATATTTACCAGCTTAGTAATGGGGTTAAAAATATCGTCTCCCTTTAGTGTAACCCTTCCCGCCACTGACAAGGGTCTATCCATCCATGTGCTGAGTATTGACCCCCCGTAGGTTTCGGTATCCAGCTTAATATAGTGGTTCTCTACTGTCATCTCTGCAGCCGGTTTTATCCTGAAGGTAGGAGAATCAGTGTGTGCGCCGATTATCTTAAAGCCATGCTCTTGAACCTCTCCCATGCCTACTATAAATGCCGCTAATGCGGAGTGGTTTTTTACCATATAGTACTTTCCGCCCATTTGAAGCTTCCAGCTGTCTTCCTCCTTGAGCTCTGCAAAGCCATGGTCCTCCAGCATTTTTTGTGTGATATCAACTGCATGGAAAGCTGTCGGACTGTCATAAATAAAATCTATTAGCCCCTTTGCAAAATCCAACTCTTTACTCATTCGTTTCCCCCCAATTTTTAGTGCTTACAATAATATGTTTTGCGAAATATCCTTTGTAATGTTCAATCTAAGTATACACCAATTCCAAAGTATCAACAAATCTCCCTGAAGCAGGTGATAGGGGTATGCTTTTTAAATAGCAGACACCTATGCTTCTTTTCGGTATCTCTTCATTTAACTGAATTTCATATAATGAACCATTGTTCAGATACTCCAGTGAAAACTCCTTGATTACACAAGATATTCCCAGATTGATCCTGGCAAATTCCAAGAGCAGCTCGTGAGAACCAAGCTCAATCTCCGGCTTAATGGCAACCCCCTTAGAAAACATGTGTTTTTCTACATACTTCCTTGAATTTGATTTGGTTTCCAACAGTATCAGCGGTAGCTCTGATATTTCTTCAAGGCTTAAAGGCTTCGAAGAAATATCCTTATACATTTCCCCACATACAAAAATATCATGAATATCCATGCATTCTATTATCTCAAAAGCTGCATCCTCTATAGGAAGATTGCATACTGCAATATCAATTTCTCCTGACTTTAACATAGCACAAAGCTCTATTGTCGTACCGTTAAAGACTTTTAATTCAATGCTTCTATATAGCTTGTGGAACCTCTCCAAATAGGGCAATAAATAATAACGCGAAATTGTATCTCCTACCCCTAATCTCAATTCCCCCGCCTTCAAATCCTTGATTTCCACCAGTTTCTTTTCCCCTGTGCTGATTAGGTTTATTGCAGAGCTGATATATTCGAATAATAGCTGACCTTCATTAGTAAGAACTACTCCCCTGGGTGTCCTTGTAAAAAGACGCAGCTTAAGCTCTCCTTCAAGCTGCATGATTGCCTGGCTGACAGCCGGCTGCGTCATATATAGGACTGCTGCTGCCTTTGAGAAGCTCTGTGCTTTGGCAACCTCACAGAAAACCCTGTATAAATCTAATTTTATCATGATATAAACTCTCCTTATATCTCCTATACTATATATTTATTTTACTTATATCATATATTCATATATAGTACAAGTATGATACTGAATATTAGCCCAGATTAGAAACTTTCAGGAGGAGTGTTTTTATGGAAAGAATAACAGGTACTATATCAAGAGGCCTTCGTGCGCCTATTATAAGGCAGGGTGATAGCATTGCAGAAATTGCGGTAGCTGCTGTATTAAAAGCATCAGAGATAGAGGGCTTTACTATTAATGACCGGGATATTGTTGCCGTAACGGAGTCTGTGGTTGCCCGTTCCCAAGGAAACTATGCACCCATTGAAGCAATTGCAAAAGATGTTAAAGCGAAATTTGGTGAAGACACTATAGGAGTGATATTCCCCATTCTAAGCCGCAACCGTTTTGCTGTGTGTCTTAGAGGTATTGCCAAAGGCGCTAAAAAAATTGTATTGATGTTCAGTTATCCCTCGGATGAAGTAGGAAACCAGCTGGTGGATATTGATGCCATTGATGCGAAAGGTGTGAATCCGTGGACAGATGTATTGTCAGAGAAAAGCTTCAGAGATTATTTCGGATATAGCAAGCATACCTTTACCGGTGTTGACTATATTGATTATTATAAATCCTTGATCGAAGAATGCGGTGCTGAATGTGAAATTATATTTGCAAACAATCCAACAACAATTTTGGACTATACAAAGAATGTTCTTACCTGCGATATTCATACGAGAGTCAGAACGAAAAGAATCCTGAAGGCAAAGGGTGGCGAAAAGATCTACGGTCTCGATGATATTCTGACTGCTTCTATTGACGGCAGCGGCTGCAATGAAGCTTACGGATTATTAGGCTCAAATAAGGCTACAGAAGACAGTGTAAAGCTTTTCCCTCGCAATTGCCAGCCTTTAGTTGACAGTATTCAGGAAATGCTTAAGGAAAAAACCGGTAAGACTGTGGAAGTAATGATATATGGAGATGGAGCCTTCAAGGATCCGGTGGGCAAAATCTGGGAGCTTGCCGATCCCGTTGTATCACCTGCCTACACAGCCGGACTCGAGGGTACCCCCAGCGAAATAAAGCTGAAATATATAGCAGATAACAACTTTGCGGATTTAAAAGGAGAAGAGCTTAAACAGGCTGTCTCTGAATATATAAAGAATAAAGAGTCTGACCTTGTTGGCAGCATGGAAGCGCAGGGTACTACCCCCAGAAGACTCACCGATCTTATAGGGTCTTTATGCGACCTAACCTCCGGAAGCGGGGATAAGGGAACCCCTATTATTTATATACAAGGCTACTTTGATAATTATACGAAATAGAATTGACCGAAAAAGACTTGAAATTAATTTTCAGGTCTTTTCCATTTTTTAGCTTTACTTGGCAATGACTTTACATCATAATATATTCAGAAAGAATTTTGTGCACTATAACGTTATTATTCAATTACTACTTTATTGAAGGACGGGATGCTATGGAAAAAAAGAAATTCAATTTCCAGGAATACTTGATTAATGTATTAAACTTCATGGCCCAGGGCCTTTTCTCATCCCTTATAATAGGTCTTATACTAAAGCAGGTAGGAGAAAAGCTGGGGATTCCTATGCTTGTAGAATTCGGGAAAATCGCTCAGTTCATGATGGGTCCGGCAATAGGAGTGGCAGTGGCCTATGGTGTAAAGGCTCCTGTATTGTCAATTTTCTCTTCTCTTGTTACCGGATCACTGGGAGCACAAACTTTAATGCTCACAACGGCGGGTACCTATGCCATAAAGATAGGAGAACCGGTAGGAGCTTTATTTGCTGCTCTTGTAGGTGCAGAAGTAGGTAAGCTGGTACAAGGGAAAACTAAGTTGAATATCATTGTGGTTCCTGCTGCTACAATTATTGCAGGAGGACTCACCAGCGTCTTTGTAAGCCCCTTTATGGCATCCCTGATGACAGCCTTAGGGCAGATGGTCAACTATGCTACAGAGCTGCAGCCTATTCCTATGGGAGTGCTGGTCTCAACCATAATGGGTATTGTATTGACTCTTCCGATAAGCAGTGCAGCCCTAGCAATTGCTCTAAAGCTTGATGGTCTTGCTGCAGGAGCTGCTACTGTAGGCTGTTGTGCTCAGATGGTAGGCTTTGCTGTTGCCAGCTATAGAGAAAACAAGATGGGCGGACTGGTAGCTCAAGGGCTCGGAACTTCTATGCTTCAGGTTCCCAATATTATAAAAAATCCTATGATTTGGATACCGCCTACCATAGCAAGTGCTCTGCTAGGGCCTGTGGCATCTGCGATATTTAAAATGAGAAACAATTCCGTAGGTGCAGGTATGGGCACCAGCGGGTTAGTGGGACAGTTTGCCACTGTGGAAACTATGGGAGCTGCTTCCCTGCCTTTGATTCTTGTACTTCATTTCCTCGCACCTGCAGTGATAACCCTGATTGTCTCTGAATATATGCGCAAGAAGGGTTGGATTAAGTTTGGAGATATGAAGCTGGACGTATAAAAAAAGACCTATATTTAATAGGCCTGAGACTAATGGAAAAGCTGTGGCAATCGAGCAGCAATTTAATAGCACTGTAGCAGTATACAACCCTTGATGGTACTAACTCACTGCGCCTAAGAAAAGTCTAGCGCCTTCCAAAGGCCATCCTTGGCCCTGGAAGGCTTGCTGCGGCGTCCTGCCTTGCATACGACTTTTCTAAGGCTACGTTCCTAAGTACCATTACCAAGGCTTGTATAAGCTACTTTAGCTATTAAATTGCTGCTTATTTATTGCATATCATCACTAAGGCTATGAAGCTTTAAGAATACCTGTCAACGACCTTTATTTACTCAAGATAGACCTTTTTTTTATAGTCAACATTTCCATTTTGACGAGCCTGCTTTTTTGTCATTTGATTCATTAGAAGCACTAATGGCCAATACATAATCTTGGGAACATTCATGGTTATACGGTTTTGAGCGTCGATGCTTATCTTTTCTCCCTTGAAGACATTTTCGAGGGCAAGTCTGAAGCCGGAAGTAATCTTTTCTCCCTTTTTTCCTATGTCCTCCATTAAGGCTCCATTTATCATCGGACCTCCGCCATAAGCCAATCCACCCAGCCAATTCATTCCTGTATCTTCGGCAAAGAACCTGCAGGCATCGGTAAGGGGCTCAATTCGGGTTATATCGGGAAAACCACATTGGCCTACTGCAAAGAAATCCTTGCCTTTTAGCTCCTTGGCACACTCAGCAGCAAGCTTCTCCAAGAACCATATATCATGGTAAGGAAGGGTATCTGCATATAGGGGAGCTGACATAGCCACAATATCACTCTGTGTTATCAACTCTTTTAAATGCTCAATTGTCTCCTTGCCATCGAAATAATCAATGACATGTATTATTTCTGCCTTATTCCCCCAGCCCTGTGCAATAAGCTTCATGGTCCTTGCAAAGCTGTATGATGTCCCATCTTTCCTAGGACTTCCGTTTAGCAGAAGAAGCTTTTTCCCACTCATCATTAACACACCCCCTTTAGCAGGTTATCAATGCTTTGATTTATGCTCTCTATGTCACCTGAAGTATTCAGCACAATTGCCTTATGCTCGAATTGCCCGTTCAATGCGTTGTGCTCCACCAGGCTCTTGAAGCTTTCCTCCCGCTCCTTTGAAGCAGCTCCCTGCACTCCTATTCCCAGGAGTGTTTTACTGCCATAACGTGCAGGGTGCACCATGTGTCCGTGCTTTACCGTATATGACGGGAGAGCCATTAAAGCAAATTTATCTATAGCTTTCTTAAGGCTGGAAGGATAACCCCCAAACCTTACTGGTGAAAGCAGTATAATTGTGCTGCTTTTTGCCATGGCATATAGTATCTCATGCATATCATCCTTAAACACGCATTTGCCTGGGGATTTAAACCCACAAATACCGCAAGACCTACAGGGCAGAATTTTCATATCCCTAAGCTCAAAGTATGAAAACTCCTCACTCTTTTGCAGCACACTATCTCTTAGTTTATCCGAAATGCTGTTGCTGCCTTCCATTGCGTCCAGTATTACCATTGACATGATACCCCTCCTATTGTTTCAATGCATTTTCTATAGATTTCAAATAAGCCTTGCAGGTAACCGTTGAGCCTGATACTGCGTCGATATTAGGACTTTGCTTCTCTAACACCTTATTCACCAGCGCTGCCGTAACCTCCTGCTTTGGTAATAAAACATCCTTCACTATCTCAACCCCTACAATTCTATGTTCTTTAACTGTCACCTTCACCTCATTGGTCCATCTCCCGCCTTTGTATTCTCCACTGTAGCTTCCATCCTTCAGGCTGGATAAATCAACATCATTGATTTCTAAAGCTGCTCCAGCTTCAACACCTCTACTTATGTAGAATATTCCTCCTGCAGAAATCAGTAAAAAAATTATGAATACTGACAGAACAATCTTTAATAATAATTTCATTTAATACACCCTTTCAAATCTGTAATTCTTTGCTTCTAATGCTCTCACTACTTTACAGCAGCTGACTTTTCTAATTTCCCTAGCTTCTCAGATAACTTGGCAAAGCCCTTGAATATTATATCAATTTCCTCTGTACTGAAATCCTTAAAGAGATTTTCTATATATTCGTCATCCTGTTTATTCCTGCTCTCCCAAAACAACCGACTTTTTTCTGTCTGCTTAAGCCTTAAGGCTCTGGCATCCTGCTCATCCTTCTGAATAGTCAGAAAGCCTTTTTCTTCGAGCTTCAGCGCAAGCTGCTTAACATTCTGGCGGGAGTTGCCCATAAGCTCTGCCACCTCGCTTAATGTCGGTGGATTATCACCGAATTGTGATATCATTACCTGTAGAAGCCACTGTTTTGTAGTCATGTCATCTCTTCCAAGATATTGGTCTCCTATGACCTGCAGTCTGTTTGCAAGCAGGAAAATGCTGCCGAATATGTACTTTTCTTTATCAATAGCACCCATCCAGGATACACCTCCAAAGTTCGCTTTCTTATATACGTAATATGTTACCTATATAAGTAATATATTACGTATTGATTGACATGTCAATAGGTTTCAGAAAATAATACCAGCCATATAGATTTACTATATGGCTGGTATTCTACTAGCACTTTAACCGTTACGGAATCTTACTTTCTTGACTGTATGTACTTTCCCCTTAATGCTTGTATCCTGAAGCTCCTTAACTATATAATCCGCATCCTTGCCGAATACCTCAACATAGGAACAGGTATCCTGAACGTCAATTATTCCTATATCCTCCGGATTAATACCCTTGATATTCGATATCGCTCCTAGTATGTCTCCCGGTCTCATCCTCTTGGACTTGCCCGCATTTATACGTATCTTTGTAATCTCTCTATTCAGCGCTTCTACCTTGTTTTTCTTGGCCTTAGGCTTGGACTTTATCTTATCCTCAAAAGCACCTTTGCCTATTTGGACCTCGGCATCTGTCGGCAGCTCTCTCCGAGGAATGCTATACTGCACATATTCTTCAATATCCCGCAGGAATCTTAGATCCCGAGGTGATGCAAGAGTAATCGCTACCCCCTTGTTCTCTACTCGTCCTGTTCTTCCTATCCTGTGAACATAGCTCTCATTTTCCATAGGAACATCATAATTTATAATATGAGTGACATCATCTATATGAATTCCTCGTGCTGCAACATCTGTTGCAACTAGAAAATGAAACTCACCTCTCTTGAAGCGCTGGACAATGCTTAGCCTTTGGTCCTGCTCCATTCCTCCATGCAAGCCCTCGCAGAAGAATCTCTCGGCCTTCATTTTTCCCAGCAGGCTGTCTACCTTCTCCCTGGTATTGCAGAACAAAATACAGCTTTCCGGCTTTTCTGTATAGATAATTTTCTTTAGAAGGCTGAATTTATTGTCTTCCTCAACCTCATAGCAGTACTGCTGTATTTTTTCTGTGGTAGATACTTTGGAAGCTATCTCCACCTTTTGAGGTTTCCTCATATATTTGTTGCATACTTCTTCAATCTTGTCCGGCATTGTCGCAGAAAACAGCATAGTTATCCTATTTGGAGGAAGCAGCTTTATTATTGCTTCAACTTGGTCTATGAAGCCCATATCAAGCATTTTGTCCGCTTCATCAATAACCAGGTATCTTATTTCCTCAAGGTTAAGATTCTGACGCTCTATATGATCAAAGGTCCTTCCCGGAGTACCCACAACCACATGAACTCTCTGCCTTAGCTCCCTCTTCTGCAATTCCATAGGCTGCTTGCCAAATACCGCAGCACACCTTATTCTCCTAAACCTGCCCAAATGTGAGAAATCCTCTGTTACTTGCACCGCCAGTTCCCTAGTGGGGGTAAGCACCAGAACCTGAGGATACCTTTTCTCAAGCTCCAGTCTTTCGCATATGGGTATTGCAAAAGCAGCTGTCTTGCCACTCCCTGTCTGTGATTTCACTATAATGTCTTTATTTTTAAACACTAGGGGTATGACCTTCTCCTGAACTTCTGTCGGTTTGTCATACCCGAGCTTTTTCAGCGCCTTCAAGGTTTCTTTACTTAAGCCGTACTGCTCAAAATCCGTCTTGGTAGTCATATGTAATCTCCTAAATATCTGATTATTTTATTTTAATCTATTCCCATTGATTATATGTACAGAAAAGCCACCGGCACATAATTGCACCGATGGCCATAAAACTTTCCTAGTACCTTGATACGATTGCCAAATGCTCTGCTGATACCTCAGGACATACAGTCAATAAGCTGTCTATTATATAGTCAATGTTTTCATCATCTACTTTTTTGCCTTTAATATCCCCTTCAAGGGTCAGTTCTTCACTGTTAAGGGAATTATAAACAGTGCTAACCATCGGTACTTGTATAATATCTTCATTCTGCAGACAGCATTCCGAAAAGTATAGTATCCCTTCGTGAGCTATCAATTGGCCAAAAGCATATTCTTTTTGATTTGCAGCTGTACTATCTTGAGGATTGCAATTGTATTTAGTGTGTTCCACATGTCTCAGATCAAGAATGAAGCTTTCGTCCTTTCTGGTCAAAACACATCTTCCTCCCAGCTCAAGCAGCTTCTGCTTTACATGTTTGGAAAACTCTCCTCCGAACTCAGTAATAAACTGCTTCATTGATACTGTCTTTTTCATTCGATAAATCTTCTTCAATTCCAATATTCTCCTTTATATAGTACTTCCTAACACCCTTTAGCCTATATCCATCCCAAAACTTTTCTGCCGGGTGTTGATAGAATAAAACCACCCCTAAGAGGTGGCGTATATATGCATATGCGTGCTGAATGACTGCATAGCTCTATAGCTAATATTATTATACCACAATGGCAGAAAATAATCCGTTTTTTCTTAATTTTGCTAAAAATTATAGGAATTTGCTATATTATGCTCTCTTCCCAACAATCCGGGTGGTCAATTCCAAGCAGTGTTGTTACAGTGGACGCAATATTAGCAAGTCCGAAGCTTCCTGACTTTAATTCGTGTCTTTGTGCTTTATCATAAATTATAAATGGTACTGGATTAAGTGTATGACTTGTTTTTGCTTTGGCTATGCCTCCCTTGGCCTTTTCATACATTTCATCCGCATTTCCATGATCCGCAGTGATTACAAGTATGGCTCCTACTCTGTCGGCTGCCTTAATAACCCTTGCAAGACATAGGTCAAGGGCTTCAACTGCTATTTTGGTAGCATTAAAGCTGCCTGTATGCCCGACCATATCACCATTAGGATAATTGGCTCTTAAGAAATCATATTTACCCGACTCTATAGCTTCAATAAGCAAGTCAGTCACTTCTGCGGCTTTCATCCAAGGGCGCTCATCAAAGGATACTCTGTCTGAAGGCACTTCCACAAAAGTCTCACGCTCTTCATCAAACTTCTCACTTCTGTTTCCATTCCAGAAATATGTTACATGCCCGTATTTCTGTGTCTCAGAAACAGCATACTGCCTGATGCTGTGCTTAACTAAATGCTCTGATAATGTATTCTTTATATCCGGAGGTGTGACCAAAAAGTTCTCAGGCAGCTTCAAGTCACCGTCATATTGCAGCATACCGCAGAACACAACCTTGGGATGTTTTACTCTGTCAAACTTGTCAAAGCTTTCATAATCGAAGGCCATACTGATTTCAATTGCTCTGTCGCCTCTGAAGTTGAAGAGAACAACACTGTCCCCGTCATTAATGGTACCTACCGGATTGCCCTCTTCTGCTACGATAAAAGGTGGTAAGTCCTGATCTATGACCCCTGGCAGCTCCCCTCTGAACGTGGATATTGCTTCACTGGCAGAGTCAAACTGCCTTCCCTTTCCCAATACATGGGTATCCCAGCCAAGCTTCACCATATCCCAATTTGCTTCATATCTATCCATTGTAATCTTCATTCTTCCGCCGCCGCTTGCTATTCTTCCGTCAAAGCTGCTGTCATTCAGCTCCTTTAATACCTTTTCAAGCTGGTCTACATAATCAAGTGCCGATGTGGCCAGGACATCTCTTCCATCCAGCAGTACATGCACCCGGACCTTTGCTACATTATCCATCTTTGCCCTAATAATCATTGATTTAAGATGTGCGATATTTGAATGTACATTGCCATCCGACAGAAGGCCGATAAAGTGCAGTGTCGAGTCATTCCCCAAAGAGTTGTCGACTACCTTGCGCCATGTATCTGAGCTGTACATCTTTCCATTTCCTATTGATTCATTTACCAGCTTGGCACCTTGGGCATACACCTGCCCGCAGCCCAAGGCATTATGCCCTACCTCGGAGTTGCCCATGTCTTCGTCAGAAGGCAGTCCAACGGCTATTCCGTGGGCCTTTATTGCAGTATATGGGCTGTGCTCCATTAGCATATCAAGAGTAGGTGTATTAGCAGCCTTTACCGCATTACCATACTCATCCTCATTTATCCCTATGCCATCCATTACGATTAATACAACTGGTCTTTTATCCATTTAACTCACTCCGTCCTTTTCCCTTATGCCGGGACAGTTCTTGACTACCCGGTACATTAAACTTATGGTAATTATATTCATTTTTTCAAGCTCTGTCAACAAAATGCACCGGATAGCACCCTTCTTCAAATGAAATCACTAAAGTAATCAAAATATGAGCAAAAAAGATATCCAATGCCATATCTGTTGCAGATCATAATACTTGTCTTTGTGCCTCGCTCATTATTCTACCTCTATTAATAATATTTTATTTTCTGGTTTGAACATTCATACCATACTTCAGTATTTTCCACTATAAAATATCAGCAGCAAAAAATGCCAGATGTCGGTTATATGAAAATATCCGACATCTGCTACTCTGAGACCTTATAATTTATTAAGCTTCCCTATAGTATTGTACTATTAGAACATCCAACTCCTGACTCACTTCTAATATCTCACTATATGCATAATCATTTGAAGCAATCATGCTATTCAATATCTCCCTCAAAGCTTCTATTTTTTCTGCAAGCATATTATAAATCCTTCTATATTTTAAATTTATCCACAAGTGCTTGTAACTCCTTCGCTCCATTGTTGCTAACATCTAATTCTCTCCCTGTAATTTATATAATAATTGCTATCTAAAGGTTCCAGCCTTGCTCAATTAAAGTATCTATAACCTCGCCCCCCGGTATGGGCCTGCCAAATAAATATCCTTGAATCTTGTCACATTTGTACTTAACCAGATAATCTAATTGTTCTTGTGTTTCCACTCCTTCAGCCACAACACACATACCCATGGTTCTTCCAATCTTCACCATCAGGTTTGTCATGGATTTGTGCTTGCCGGCAGATCCAATTGTATCAATGAAGGACTTGTCTATTTTTAAAGTAGATATAGGAAGCTGCCTCAAATAATTAAGAGAAGAGTAACCCTTGCCAAAATCATCTAATGCAAGCTTTATTCCCCTTTCCTTTAGCAGCTTAAGCTTGCCAGCAATGGCCTCATAGGATTCCATCAATATCGATTCTGTAATCTCCAGCTCAAGATACCTGGGGTCTAACTTCGAATATTCAAGTATTTCTATTACATTATCTACAAAATCATCCTGAAGCAGTTGGAGCATAGAAATATTAACCGACACGGACAGCTCCTCATAGCCCTTTTGATGCAGACTTTTTATGTATATGCAGGCGTTCCTCATAACCCATTCACCAATGGGAATGATCAAGTGTGTATCCTCTGCGATACTGATGAATTTGAGAGGTGAAACCTGCCCCAGCTCTGGACTTTTCCACCTTAGAAGTGCTTCAAAGCCTGAAACCTTCTTCGTAGATATATCTAACTGCGGCTGGTAATGCAGTTCAAATTCGTTATTGTCCATTGCAGTCCTTAAATGCTTTTCTATGGACACCCTTTCCGAAACTTCCTCATTCATAGGTTTCTTATAGAATACGATCCTGTTTCTACCTGTCCCCTTAGCCTTATATAAAGCAATATCTGCATTCTTCAAGAGCTCGTCCATAGTGTCACCATGCTCGGGATAAAGTGAAACCCCCATACTGATTGTTATAAACATACTGCTGCTGCTAATATCAAATCGAGACTTAAAGCTCTTCAGCAGCTTGACAGCCAGCATCTCAACCTCTGCTTCCTCCTTGAAGGCCTCCAGCAATATCACAAACTCGTCACCACTAAGCCTAAAAATAGTATAGCGTCCTTCAGCAAGGCTTTCTAACCGTGCACTGACCATGACCAGCAATTGATCCCCAAAGCTGTGCCCCATTGTATCGTTTATGTACTTGAAGTTATCAATATCTACAATAATCAAAGCAATTTTTCCGCTGTCTTCTGAGGTAATCAGCTTATTCATGCGATTTATAAGCGCCAACCTATTTTGAGCCCCTGTGATAGGATCATAGTATGCCTGATGCTCCAGCTCCATATTGGCATCGCTCAGGTATTGATAGCTTAAGTACAGCTTGTCCTCAGCAGTCTTTATTCTCACGAAAGCTGTGTGGACTAGTGTATATATCAGCAACCCTGTTATAATGACATATGCCCAACCCTTTACCATACTTATACTAGTTACCGCTTCCTTGTCGTTCACGAGAATGCCCAGAACCTTATCTGAAAGCAGTATCCACAATACCCCTGCGAGCATGTATATAGCAGATATCCTTAATGACATCTGTTCAGGATTGAGCTTTTCATATGGCTTCGTTTCCATGGCGTCATACCATTTTTCCTTTTTCTTCTCGACCATTAGTATCCTCCTTCTAATGGCAAGGGAGCTATTATTTCTCCTCAGCTTTTAACCGTACTACTTGTTGAGAAGGCTTATTACCCGCTGTCCTAACACACCCAGATGTTCCTTGGATATGTAGGCACTGCAGCCAGCTTCCATCGCTTTCCTGATATCCTCGGCGGACATGTCCTCAGAGACTATCGCGAATGGTGTTTGAACACACGACTTATTTCTGACTTCTATAGCCTGAAGAGCGTCAAAGCTTGGCATGTTGTTATCACATAAAATAATATCCCACTGCCTGTCCTTTAGGGCTTCCTGCATAGCCCTTTTATTCGAAACTTTATGATGTTGTACAACAAATCCCGCCTTTTTTAGCTCTCTTACGTTCAAATCTGCTGAGTAGAATGAGTCTTCAATTATTAGTACGTTTATTTGTTTCATAGCTTATCACCTATAAATTTACAAAAATATTAGAAATAAAGGATAACTTGTACTATATAGTAATAATACAAAATTATCCTTTTAATAAGAATGAAATATATTGGGTTTATACCCAGAAAGTTTTTGGGTCTTTCTACACTTTCCCTGCAATATTCTGCCGATATTCCGTAGGCGTAAGACCTGTATTCTTTTTGAATAGCTTGCTGAAGTATTCTATATCCTTGAAACCCAACAGCTCTGCTATCTCATAGGTCTTTAGCCTGCCATCAGCCATCAGCTTTCTTGCCCTCTCCATTTTGACGGTAGTAAGATATTCTATGAAAGATATTCCTGTCTTCTGTTTGAAAACTTCACTTACATATGATTTATTCATAAATAGGGAATCCGAAACGACTTTCAGTGATATCTGCTCATCAATATTGTCTAATACAAACTTGCATACCTGATCTACAATTCCGTTCTCCTGGGTGCTGTATTTCAGTCTTTCCACCTGGGTTATTATCCTATCAATAGACAAAACAAATAATGTTTTTATTGAGTCCACTCCATGGGCTTTGGAATAATGAACTGTACCCATTTCCTCGATTGCTGCGAACTTATCCAGCCACTTGCAGCTTTCCAGCATATTATTTCTTATATCATACATTATGTTATTTAACAGGCTTTCTGTCTTTATTAAATCGTGATTCAAGTTCTTCCATACTATATCGACTATATAGGCTGCATTTTCCACAGCCCTTTTATCTCCGGCCTTTATAACCTCTATTAGCTGATTGACCTCTGACCTCGGAAAAAATACCTCTACCTTTTCTACGAGCTTCTGTTCCAGACTTTCAATTCTTTGCTGCATATGCATCTTGTCGTGCAAGAAGTCCTTTACTCTTTGAAGTACCTTGCCCAGCTCTTCTTCAGCCACCGGCTTCACCATATAGTCAAAAGCACCTAGTACTAATCCCTGCCTGGCATAACTGAATTCACTGTGGTCACTGATCAGAACAACACAAGGACAAAGCTTTTTTTCTGTTATTTTCTTAAGCAGCTCGATACCATCCACTTTAGGCATCCTTATATCTGTTATTATCAGGTCAATCGGACATCTCTCCAGCTTTTCCAATGCCTCATATCCATTGCTTGCTTCATCAGAAATAATAAAGCCGCTAGCCTCTCCCCACAGCTTAAATCTTTTTATCTCTCTCCTTACGATATCCATATCATCTACAATCATTATTTTCAGCATATATAACACCTCTTCGCACTGTGGTAGTCATTACCATTCTATAGGCAGTGTGAAATAAACTGCTGCCCCTACCCCGGTATTACCTTCAATCCACACCCTGCCTCCATGCTTATGAATAATCTTCTTCACAGTTACAAGCCCAATCCCGCTTCCCTCAAACTCATCACTAGTGTGCAGCCTTTGGAATATCCCGAAAAGCTTTTTGGAATATTCCATATCGAAGCCTACTCCATTATCTTTAATATAGAAAATATACTCTTCCCCTGTAATTGAGCAGCCGACAGTAATAATCCCACGTTCTTTGTGCTTGGTGAATTTTATTGCATTGGATAGTATATTATAGACAACCTGTCTGATCATTATCTTGTCACCAAAAACTATTGGTAATCCTGTTTCAATATTCAGTTCTATAACTCTATCCGGATGGGCCAATAGAAGCTCATTAAATATGGATTTGAACAGTACCTCGGATTTAATATCCTCTTTGTCCATAGCAGCTTTTGATGTAGTGGAATATTGCAGAAGCTTGTTTATCATCTCAATCATATCCTTGCAGATATTCCTGACATTTTGTATCATCTCACTTGCCTCTTCCCCCAGCCTTGATTTAAAATCCTCAAGTACTATCCTGCTGTATCCGTCCACCGCCCTAAGTGGTGATTTCAAATCATGAGATACTGTATATGTGAAGGTTTCCAGCTCGTTCACAGCACTTTGCAGCTCTTCTGTTCTCTCTGCAACGCGCTGTTCCAATTCCTCGTTAAGTGTAGTAATTTTTTTAATTGCATGTTTGTATTCAGTAATATTCTCAAATACCACACCCACTTGATTGTCAGCTATTTTAAAAGCATTGGTCAGATAGTATTTATTATCTTGTGCATAGTATGTCTCAAAATGCTTAGGCTCCCCGGTATTCAAAATCTTATGGTATATACTGAGATTATTATTTGGATACTCGAAGACCTCCATCCATGTCTTTCCGATTATTTCTTCGGTACTTATCCCGGTCTGCAGCTTGAAGCCCGGATTTACATTGAGAAACCGGATATCGATAATCTTTCCCTCAGTATTAGTAACAGGCACGAATACAAAAAAACCATTTAACATTCTCTCAAAAAGCAGGGAATATCTGTTTTCACTTGAGGTCAAACTTTGTTGTACCCTTGTAAACTCGTCATACTGTTCCTGCAATTTATTACGTGATTCTGTTAGCTCTTCGTTGCTCTTTTGCAGCTCAGTCCTCATCCTGTTTGTTTTCCCAAGATAGAACACAAGCACTATGATAAGCGCAACCAGTAATGAAAATATCACTCCCGCCATTATTACAAGACTCTTGTATGCTTCAAAGAACGAAAAAGGCTTATTGACGACTTCACTTCTATCTGGAAGTCTATTTAAAGGAATATCAAATCTCGCAAGCTGCTCATAGTCAAATACATAGCGGGTGTTTTGTGATGCCTCAACTGGAATCTGAGAAATCTGTTCCCCTTTGAGTACTCTCACAGTCATCTTCCCGGCATGCTCACCCTGAATTCTGCCGCTTAACATACTTCCGCCGATCGCACCATTTCCTATGCCAAAATCATAAAGATGAAACACCGGAACATTGCTTTTATCGCTTACTTCACGGGAGAATTCCTCAAAGCCTGTGGTTGTACCATAATAGTCTCTGTAATAAGTGGTAATCAGTATTATACTGTCATCAGGTGCTTGCCCCACTTCAAGCAATAGTTCCTTCATGCTCCTCTTGTTTAGAGTATTGATTTTGATATTGGGGTCAATCCTCTTTATTGCCTGAATTGTCATTGCACCGGTAGATAAACCACTTTCGGAATTATCAAAGAGCACATATATTTCTTTAGTATCCGGCTTTATTTCCAAAGCTGCTGACACCGTTTCTTCAGGGTTTACTATCTCTGTTATGCCAGTGACTCTGGTATGTCCCTTAGTAAGCTTGGCGACCCCTTCCGCATTCACTCCGCAGAATACTATCGGAGCACCAGATAATAATTCCGCCCTGTTTTTCAATGCAAAATCAAGAGCGGCATCATCAGTGGTTATAATAACATCAATATGCTTATTTGAGTATTTATATTTAAGGAGGCTGTAAAACTGCCTCGCGTTTTCCTCCGTCGGATAGTTCTTCCAGTCCATGTACTCTACGGATGCATGACAGTCTATATTAATTTCTCTAAGGCTGTCTAGGATACCATCAGTCTCTTGATTAGTCCAAGATAAGCCTTCATGATATGAATTAAGAATAAGAACATTCTTTGTGCTCCCTGCTGAATAAGCAGGCAATATCCACGAAGAAAGAAGCAATGCAATTATAACCAATAACATGCAAAACAGTTGACATATACTGCAAATCCTTTTCATAAGGCTGCCAACCTTCCTTCAACATTATTTTACTTAATTATACTCCAATCAGCATGTTGTGGCAATATATGGGACTCTAAGGAAATATGTGCCAGGAATTCTAACAATGTGTTATGATAAATATATACATATGATAAATACATGCATAAGAAAGGGGATATTTTTATGAGTCTTATTAAAGTAGGGGATGCTGCGCCGGACTTTTCTTTAAAGGATAATAAGGAGCAGATGATTCATTTATCTGACTACAAAGGAAAAAAGGTATTGCTGTCATGGCATCCACTTGCATGGACAGCTGTTTGCACTGATCAAATGAGAGCATTGGAAGTTAACTTAGAAAAGTTCAATAGTCTAAACACCGTGCCTCTTGGTCTCAGCGTTGATCCTGTGCCAAGCAAGAAAGCCTGGGGTGCAGTATTAGCTATTGCTAACGTAAGTCTCCCTTCTGACTTCTGGCCTCATGGTAAAGTAGCACAGGACTACGGCATCTTTATAGAAAAATTAGGGATATCTGAGCGTGCTAATATTATTGTTGATGAAAACGGCATAGTTAAATGGGTCAAGGTTTACCCTATAAAGCAACTGCCGGATATTAATGAGGTTCTGCAGGTTTTGTCCAGCATATAATGGGTTTATTTGTTACATATTAATTATAGAGTAAGCAAGTATTATTGGAGGAAGCAATATGAAGAAATTAAAAGCAGCAATATATGATGCACACAGGGATTATGATGTTCTGATTGATGCAAACCTTCTGAACATGAGAATTCGGATATTCGATGAGACCTTTTCTCAGACGGGCAAGGTATTGTATGAAGGCAGTGTCGGCAAGTTTATTAAGGAAAGAATACCCTCAGATTTTCTGGTTGGACTTCTTACAGAACTAAGACATAAGGATAAGCTATCCTACCGTTTAAGCGGTGGAGAAAACTTTATCGAAAGAATACGATAATTAAAAGTGCCAGACACTGGAGTTAACGTAGCTTTTAAAAGCTGCAGCTTGATCTCCCCAATGTCTGGCATTATTCCTTTTTACTCACCCTGCGCCATATCCCCCATAGGCTCTAGGTATATCTCCTCAAATACAGCTGCCGATAATGGCTTACTTAGTATATATCCTTGTACCTCATCGCATCTCAGCATTTTCAAGATATTCAATTGTTCTTCTGTCTCTACCCCTTCAGCTATAGTAACAAGTCCCATACCCTTTGCCATCATAATAATGGCTCTGACTATCAATAAGGCATTATGATCAGAAGAAATATTATCTATAAGCTCTTTTGCAATTTTTAACCGATCTATATCAAATCGTTTTATGTAGCTCAAGGAAGAATAGCCTGTACCAAAATCATCTATAGAAATCTGAATTCCCATAGATGAGAGTTCAGTCAGAATCTCATCCATCATTATATTTGTATTCATTGCACTGCTTTCTGTTATCTCCAGATCAATCCATTTCAGATTAAAGCTGTTATGTTCAATTATCTTCCTAATATCAGCTATAAACCCAACACTATCAATCTGCTTTGGGGATATATTAATTCCTATTGTTAAATCTGATTGATACTTCTCATTCCAATAGCATATTTGTCTAATCGCTTTATTTATAACCCATCTGCCAATATCTAAAATTATCCCTGTTTCCTCTGCAATCGGAATGAAGTCACTTGGAGAGATGCTGCCTTTCATGGGACTATTCCATCTCAAAAGTGCCTCTGCTCCTATAAGCTCATTACTGCTAATCTTAAATTGAGGCTGAAAATTAAGTTCAAATTCCTCATCAAAAACAACATTCCTTAATAATATTTCAATTTCATGGCGTTTCTCAATTATATCGCTTTGCCCTTGGTTAAACAAAGCACAGCGTCTGTCCCCATATCCCTTTTTTGCATGATACATTGCTATATCAGCATACTTCATGAGCTGATCGCGATTTGAAGCATCAATAGGATACCTGGAGACACCTATACTAACACCGATATTGAACATATATGGGCCAATTATTATTGGGCTGTCAAATAAGCCATTAACCTCTTCACAATAACATCCCAGCCCATCACTATCTGTATAATCACTTACTACTATGGCAAACTCGTCTCCACCAACTCTTGCAATGAGAGCTTCTTCAGGTTTCCAGCCATTTAATCTTTCAGAAATCACTCTTAATATTCTGTCTCCCATCTCATGACCATGAGTATCATTTATTATTTTAAAGCGGTCCAAGTCCATATAAAGAACAGAAAATTTATTACCTTCATTATTGAACATTTTATCAAGCTCTTCTAGAAAATACCGGCGATTATATAAGCCAGTAAGGGTATCAACTTTTGATAATTCATCCAAGGCTTTATTTGCTATAACCAAGTCTTCAGTTCGCTTCGAAATAACCTCTTCCAGCTTTTCATTCATTTGCTTCTCTTTCCTGAGAAGATATTCATTTCTAATTGCGCCTTGAACATAGCCGCTTAAAACCTGATGCAAAAGTACCATAACCACCAGCCACACTAAAGCACTGGCAGGAAAATAACCTGTAAAATAGAAAACCGTTGGGACCAGCAGCAAGAGTGCATGATGACTAGATCTTCCCATATTCTCAGGAATATCAAAGACTCTGGTATTATAGTCTGCTCTCGGCTTATAAGACTTATATATGCTTGCCACTCCAAACAATACTATTGCACTCATAAATGCAAAATCAATAATTGAATTCGGTACATATGTATCTTCAAAGACCAGAAAAATATAGTACAAATCAGAAAGAGTATATAAGTAAATTCCTAAAATAACCACTTGCGCTGCCTTGTCAAGTTTATGCACTCTTGAAGAGGAATTCATAACAAATGCAATTGATACGGTCATAACATCCGTAAGCAAGTAAAGAAACGTATTAATTATGTCGTCATAGCTGATTGCCGAAATATCATAATTCTTAAGTATGATGTGCCATAGGAATATAAACAAAACCATCCACGTGACTATACTATCCAGCAGTAATTGAACGTTATACCACTTCTTCATGTTTTTAATGAAATATGCGATAGTTGACAAGGTTAACAAAATATTTGGTATAAGATATAAATACATAAAAATAGGCATCTCTTCAGGATCTAGACCAAATATATCACTAGATATCCACCATAAAGTGTCTGTAGCTCCCCATGAGAATCCCAGCATTGCCAGAAGTATCCACCTAAGACTATTATCTCCTCTTTCTCTGTTGGTTGTCCAAATTAAATAGCCAGTCATAAAAGCGACTATAGGAGATGCAATGTTGCTCCATAAGCGGCTGCCTGTAATGATTGTTATCAAGTAGAGAGCCAACGTCGTTAATAGTAATAGCATTCTATTGCGGTATTTATTTTTTTCCATTAGCTTCACCTCTATATAGAGAAATGTGTAAGTTCGTATACAGTTGAAAATTTTTTACAATAATCAATACACCAATGAATTTTCATGTTGTTAGCAATTTATAAAGATTATTAGCTAATATTTACTATATATACTTATTATAGCATTACTTTCATATTTATCAATTGCTTTATTCATTCTTTCCTTCTACAAGAGCCTTCACTACTAATAATAAATGCACTGCATATTATATATTCCAGCCTCGGCATTAAAATCCTTCGAAAGAAAGGACTCCCTTAGTAAGTTATTTTTTAGTCATATAATGAATATATAATAGGAAGGGGTAATCCTGAATCTATATTAATCATGAAAGGAGTGTTCTTATGGACGATCCAAGAATGTTGCTTATGATGGGCGGTTTTGCATCCCTTTTGTTCTTTATAATCGGAATTGCTTTATATCTATTATTTGCGGTAGGACTTTATGGCTTAGCCAAAACCGAAGGAACCGGAAATGAGTGGTTCGCATTCATTCCTATTCTTCAACTCTACATCATAGGTAAAATCCTGCGGGAGGTTAAAATCAGCACTTATACAATACCAAGTCTTGAACTGGTTCTACCTTTGGCCCCAATCGCGCTTATGATTGCAGGAAGAATCTTAGATATAATCCCGCTTCTGGGGGGATTACTGACACTAATATTAAATATTGCATATGCCGTATTCTCTATTATTGTAATGTACAACTTTTACAAGCGGTATAAGGGTGGGCAGGCTACTCTAATGACTGTACTAAGCGTTGTACTCTTCTTCATGGGACCGATTTATGTATTTAATTTAAGGAATTCTAGACCACTATAAAAGAAGAAGAGCTTCAAAGAAGCTCTTCTTCTTTTATAAACTTTTTACCATAGCTCTGCCCTCAGGGACTTTGGCTGCTTCCCGTCAATATCAGTAAAACCATATTTTTCTGCCAGCTCGGCAGTTATAAGAATTTCTCCCGTCCCCCTTATAGCATTTGAATCCATTGCAAGTGCTGCAATACATCGGCCTGTAAACTGCGGGGATTCCATATTTTCGATATTGATGTCCTTGCTGTTTTTTGCGAACTCAACCATACCTTCTGTACTGACCTGCCCTGGGTACAAGGAAAACACCGAGACCCCATGCTCCTTTAATTCAAAGGCAGTATCAGCCGATAATCTATCCACTGCTGCCTTGCAAACCCCATAGGAAACATTATTGAAATAGTGCCTGCCTCCATAAAAGGAAATATTGATTATCAACCCGCTCTTCTGCTCAGCCATAATTCCAGCTGCAAGCCTGCTGGCAACATAATTTGACCGCAAACCTACATTGAAGTTATCATCCCATAATGATACTGGCTGCTTCCAAAAGGGTGTATTGAAAAAATACCCCTGCATGGCATGCATTCCACCACTCCATGCATTGTTTACCAGTATGTCAAGCCTGCCCTGTTCTTTCATGACTCGTTTGAATAGCGCCTCCACCTCATCATCACTTGAATGATCACATTTGTGCGCAATGCCAACACCTCCAAGCTTTGTTGCTTCGTCAGCAGTATTGTATATGCTTGTTTTATTTAAGAACTCCGGCAGCATTTCCCCACTCTCAGTTCGTCCTGTGACATAGACCGTTGCTCCAAGCTCTGCTAAACCTAATGCAGCTCCCCTTCCAATCCCTCTGCTGGCACCTGTAACTATTGCAACTTTACCTCTAAGACTTACCATTAAAATTCCCCTTTCAATTAAAAAGCTAATATAGATATTGATAGAAACTACTTCCATCTGTATCCATATTAGCTATTTTCCTTCAGGGCTTCATGACATTTCTTGCTATCTATTTGGGTGCCTTTACAGGCACAAGTATCTGGACACTGCCGGTATTGGAATAATCCTTATCAAATATATTCAGCATTCCAACTCCATTAGAGTTAAGTTCAATCTCCTTCACCATCACCCACCGGTAAAGGTCATCAATAAAAGCCTCCCTGATGTCAAACATATCCCCGCAGTAGAGGAACTTGGCATACCAGCCCTCAGGCACTAAACGGGTTTTGAAGGTTGTCTCAGGGCCGGGCATATTCCTCTCCATACCATAAAACACAGTGTACTCACCATTGTCCTCACCATGACAGTTTACCACTGTGTAAAACTTATCCTGCTTCAGCCAGTATGCGCTTTGGGCATCTTTCAGGAAAGTATCTCCTATTATTCTCAGTGTCGGCTCAAATTCGCTGCTGTTAGCGTCTACCTCTGCATATATACCTTCCAGACACAACCCTCCCAAGTATTCGAAGGTTCCCTTGAGGGTTAGCTTTCCTTGGTAACTAATGATATCCCGCTCCACTACAATAGCCTTTTCTACCAGCTGCAAATCAGGCTTTTCACTTTTACAGATATTTGGAGAAACACCAAACTGCTTTTTAAATGCCCTGCTGAAAACCTCCGGGTATTCAAACCCGAAATCGTAAGCTATATCAATTACTGATTCACCGGACATAGCCAAGCGTTCAAAGGCTATAGTCAGCTTGCGGCCTAAAATATACTGTTTAAGGGTCTTTCCCGCAACAGCTTTGAACATCCTGTTGAAGTGAAACTCAGATACACTGAACTGCCTCGATATATCCTCCAGAGACATAGGTTCACTGATATTCTCTTCTATATAGTCAATTGTATTATTGATCAATCCAACATAGAAATTCATATCAAGCTCCACCACCTACAATAAAATATATTTGCGTCCTTATCTCAGCGCAGCCAGCTTTTCGTATACATTGAGCAGTGAATAATAACAGTCATCAAATATTGGCGCCAGCTGATTATACTTAGCATTATTAGTACGAATGGGCTCCTGTATATCATCAATATGCATGAAATTATTAATAACTTCAAAATCCTTGAATATGCCGACCCCGACCCCGCCGGTCACGGCCGCGCCCATAGATGTTGCTTCTTCCAGGTAGTTGGGCTTTAATATGCTTACGTTATAAACGTCCGCCATGATCTGCCTCCATACCTTGCCCTTAGCCCCGCCGCCTATGACTATCATCTCCTTAATATCTGTATGCTGCTTGAATACATTCAATATGACATTAAGGTTCAAGGCCACACCCTCCAAAACCGACCTTAGCATATCTTCCCGTTTATGCTCCATTGTCAGGCCGATAAATGCACCTCTGGCATTTGGGTTCCACCTGGGACTTCTTTCCCCAAGCAGATATGGCAGAAATAAAAGGCCATTGGCGCCTGCCGGGGACTTTTCTATTTCCATATTTATTAGTTCATAGGGGCTTATTCCCCTTTCCTCTGCCTCCCGGGTCTCACTTGTGCAAATCTGATTTTTCAACCAGCTGTAAGAAACACCTGCCGCCTGCATTGTTCCACAGGGGGCAACATAACCGGGTACAATATGCGCCCAATTGAAGGTTCTCATCTGCTGGTCATAAATAGGTTTCTCCGTAGTAATGGATATCCATGAGGAAGATCCTACAATGCTATATGCTGTTCCCTCTTTTATACATCCTGCACCTACCGATGCACATACTCCGTCTCCACCACCGCATACGACCGGCGTGCCAACTGCAAGACCTGTTTCTGCTGCAGCCTTGGCCGTCACTCCTCCAACCACATCTGTAGATTTCCTGAGCTCCGGTAATTTATCTCCGTCTATCCCAGTAATACTTATCAATTCTTCTGACCATTTGTATGTATTCAAATCCAGGATATTTGTACCTGAAGCATCAGAATAATCAGTAACAAACTGATCCGTAAGCTTATAGATGATAAAATCCTTAGAATTCAACATCTTATATGTGCTTGCATAAACCTCAGGCTCATTATTCTTAATCCACAAGAACTTTTGAAGGCTGTAGGATGGACTAATACGATGTCCGGTTATCCTATAAAATCTCTCATTTTCGATTTTATCCGCAATATCCCCAGCTTCCTTTACCGCCCTCTGATCAGCCCAGATGATTGAGTTCCTTAAGGGCTCTCCATTTTTATCAACGCAAAGACACCCCATCATTTGACCGCTGAAGGATACTGCTGCAACCTGATTGTTATCAATATCCTTAAGAATTTCTTGTGTTGTTGCGCAGACTGCCTTCCACCAATCATTAGGGTCCTGTTCAGCCCAATTGCTATTGAAATAATTTACCTCATAAGAGTATACGATGCTCTTTACTAGAGCTCCTTCTGATGTAAATAGCGTTGCTTTGTTTCCAGAGGTACCCAGATCATGTGCCAGTAAATACTTTACCATGCTATACAACCCTTTCTGCTGATGATTTGATTAATCAATGTTCCCTTAAGACCTTTCAGCACGCAATACCCACCATGTAAAATTATATAGGCTTAAGCTCCGATAATGTAGCAGGTATTTCATGCCTGGTATTGACCTTATCCGGTCCGGTTACCAGATCAAAGCAGGATACTATCAATTTATCCTTCCATATGATTGGTTCCCCGGGCTGATCCAACTCGCCGTTAAACCCGTCTGAATCAGGACTCTGTGCAATACGTACAACCTTACCCTCAGGTGTAACCTTTGCAATTGCGTTAGCAGAAAAATCTGCTATAAAAAGATTTCCTTCTTTATCCATAATCATACCATCTGTAGTCTGTAGTTGACTAGCATCTTTTGCCCAAACCTTGTTTTCATATACTCTTCCATCAGGAGTAAATGTAATCTTATGCACTGCTCCGTCGCCAAAATTGCCAACATACAAATTGTCTTCCCGATCAAACTCAATGCCATCTGCACCATATTGGCAATCCTTATTGTTCGTGATAAATGTAGTTAGAATATTCCTATCCTCAAGAGTGTTTTCTACTCTTACACTCTCGTCATCCAATGCAAATTTGTAGACACAGCTCACCAGTAAACCTGATGGGTCTTCTACTTTTGATAGCATGCTCTGAGTAACATACATGTCATTGCCCCGGATACGTATTCCATTTGGATGCTCCATACCTTCTGCGACAACTGTTGTTTTGACAATCTCATCCCCCTCAATCCTGAGTCTTAGGATACGTCCCATAAACTGCAGCTCAGGAGCCCCTGACCAGCCTTGATTGTCACAAATGTAAATGTCCCCCTCTGGTCCGAAGGCAATGCCCATAGGGCAGGCAAGCCCGGTTTCCTTTAAAGCCGGCACATCCACCCACTTTCTTATGCTTCTGCTCTCATCAATTTTCAAGAGACAACCCTGCTGTGCGGGGTTTGCGTAGTTAGGGCATGCCAGTACCAGATTACCGTCAGGGGCAATAGCCATGCCATCAGGGGTGGAAACATATTCCGGTAATAAAGTGAATAATCCTGGTGTTTGCACAAAAATACCACCTTTCATTTCTCTATACTACTCCTATAGGCTTAGAACTTAATGACTATCTTTTTCTTTGCTTTCCGATCTTCTACCATCTTAAACGCCTCCAGGATGTTGTCAAATTCAATTATATCTGATATGAAATCATCAGGGTTAATGACTCCCATCCGTATCCAGCTTATGATCTGAGTATGGGCTTCTGACTCCTCAAGCTTGGAGGGCCACTGCAAGAACTGGAGAGACCAATTGTACGGCGCTTTGCTCCAGTCAAGCTCCATGCTGAGTTTGGGTGATATTCCATAACCGCATATTTTCCCATTGTACTTTATTAGCTCCATTGCCTGATTAATCAATTGATTAACACCGACCGCATCAACTACGAAGTCCGCCCCTTCACCGCATATCTTACCGACTTCCTCCTTGACATTGACTCTTAAACTGTTGAATACATAGTCAGCTCCCATTGCAGCCGCTTCCTGAAGCTTCTCATCAATAATGTCAAACACAATGACCGGTCCCAGTCCCATGAGTTTAGCAAACTTTGTGAAACAGAGCCCTACAGGACCTGCTCCGAAAACCACCAGGCTGCTGTTTTCCTTGAAACCAAACCGCTTACATGCACTTAATACCTCTCTGAAGGTCACAATCATCGCTGCACTTACAGGGTTTATATCCTTAGGTACAATTTGCTGTGCATAATATGCTTCTGAGAACTCAGGTGTCCCTGGACCTTTTCCCTCCGAGGCCATTGCTTTCCAGTCCCCTACAACGGCGAATTCTGAATATGCTCCCCAGCCGGAATAATATTTTTCAGTCATTCCCTCCAAGAAGGGAAGAAGTACTGAATCTCCTATCTCAAAGCTCTTCACTTTGCTCCCTTTTTCAACAACCCTGCCCACACCTTCATGGCCCAGTATTGCAGGGTATGTATCAAAGCCCTTGAAATTTCTGTGTATCAGTTTCATATCTGTACCGTTGCATACTCCGCAGCTCTCCATTTTAACAAGCACCTGATAATCAGTAAATTTTGGAACCGGAACCTCCTCAATACTGAGGCTGCCATTCTTATCAACTACAAGACTTTTCATATTTTTCCCCCTTCTGTTTATATTCGCTCACTATTTTATAACAATATCCCTGCCTTTTCTGTCCGTTGTGATGTATACTGCCAGGATTATCAGTATTCCAAAAACAATCTGCTGCCACAAAGCATCTACGGCAATAAAATTCATTCCATTCTGTATAACGATAACAAGCGCAACCCCCAAGATGGTTCCTATTACTCCGCCCTTACCCCCTGACAGGGAGGTTCCGCCAAGTGCAACGGCTGCCACTGCCATTAAGGTAAAGGGCTCTCCGACAGTCGGTATTCCACTTTTCAGCTTAGCCGCAAGAAATATTCCCGATAAAGCGCTGCATAACCCGCATATGGAAAAAGCGCCGATTTTTATTAAGGCCGTGTTTACACCTGCTATCCTTGAGGCTCTCTCATTAGCACCGATAGCAAATGAATGCTTTCCAAGCTTGGTTTTAGTTTGGACAATGTAAAAGATTACAAGTACTATTAGTGAAGTGATTAGTGGTAGCGAGAAGACTCCAAATTTAATCTTTACCCAAGCAATATAGCCCCATTCAGGCACCTTTATCTGCAAAGGTGCTCCCTTTGACAGAACATAGGCAACACTTTGCCACACGCTCATTGCACCAAGAGTTGCTATAAAGGATGGAATTTTAACCTTAGTATAAATCACACCATTTATAAATCCCGCTGCAACACCATAAATCAATGTAATTAAGTACGCCATGACTCCAACTTTTGGGAGCAGTACAGTTAACAGAACTGCGCTGCAGGATGCAATAGCGCCGATAGACAAATCAATTGACCCTATCAAAAGAACAAATGTAACACCACAACCGATTACGAGCAAGGGTGCCAAGTCTGTCAGCAAGTTCGATAGGTTTGAAGCATTTAGGAAGTTCTTATTTATGGATGTAAATAAGGTTATTAACGCTATCAAGGATAAGCAGCTTATATAATCCATTATGCTGATCTTTTCTTTTCGGGTTTTACCTGTCTTAACTAAACTTTCCATCTTAACCTCCTGTTTACATCATATATTTAATTATATCTACCTGCTCAGGCTTACCGCCAACAGCCGCATCAAATTCCTTAGTCAAAAGTCCGTCCTTCATAACAAGTACTCTGTTGCTAAGGCCAATGCATTCATCCAGGGTATCTCCGAGCAATATAACTGAGAATCCACTTTCGGTAATATCTCTTATAAGGCTGTATATTTCTTCCTTTGCACCTACATCAACACCTCTTGTGGGGTGATTCAGTATCAGCACCTTTGAGTTGCTTGCCAGAACACGAGCAAACACTACCTTCTGGGCATTCCCGCCACTGAGCTGACAGAGCAGCTCCTTGTGTCCGGGGCATTTTATATTCAACTTATCAATCCACTTTTTCCCCTGCTCTACTTGCTTTTGCTTGGAGATAAAGCCGAATTTCTTTACATTATCAAGGTTTGAAAGACTAATATTCTCACATATGTTCAGTATCCCAACCATACCTTCTTCCCTTCTCTCTTTTGGTATGGATATGATTCCTGTTTTAAGTGCATCACAAGGATTTGAAAAATCAGCCTTTTTCCCATTTATGAAAAGTTCTCCCGAGGTAGCTTTTTCATCTCCTGAGATTACTGCACAAAGATCCTCTTTCCCTGAGCCTACGACACCGCAGACCCCCAGAACTTCGCCTTCATGCAGCTTAAAGGATATATTCTTGAAGGCGCCCTTAAGTCCCATGTCCCTTGCTTCAAGAACCGCCCTATCTCCCGGCACTGCCTGTCTTTGTACCTTGTAGTACTCTCCGGTGCTCATTCTTCCTACCATCTTCTCATAAAGCAGGCTTTCTTCAGCTTGATCTTTCTCTACAACGCCCACGTTTTTTCCATCCTTGAATATATATATCTGGTCTGATATTTCTATAACCTCATCCAACCTATGGGATACAAAGATAATTGCATTTCCCTCTTTACGCAGCTCCTCCACCTGTTTAAAAAGCTGCTTGATCTCCTCATCATTCAGTACTGATGTTGGTTCATCCAGCAAAATGACCGATTTATCTTGAGCAGAGCTCCTCACTGAATTAAGGACCTTCGCAATCTCTACCATCTGCCTTGCTGCAAAATTAAGCTCGCTTACTTTCTTATCAGGCTTTATCTTCAAATCAATAACATCAAGAACTTTTTCCGCATCCTTATACATGCTTTTCCAATCTATCAAGCCGAGCTTTTTATAGTTCTTTTCCTTTCCAAAGAAGATGTTCTGTCCCACTGTCAGATTTGCAATGAGGGATTGTTCCTGAAAAACCATCCCCACACCCATTTCATTAGCTTCTCTGGGATTTCTGGGAGCATACCTTTTCTCCCTTATCCACATAGTTCCTGAGGACTGCGCTTCCACACCCATTATTATTTTTAACAGCGTTGATTTCCCGGCACCATTTTCTCCGATAAGACCTATGACCTGCCCTTCTCGTATCTCCATAGATACATCCTTCAAGGCCTGTGTGCCGGGATATGACTTGCTTATATTTTCTGCCTTAAACAGTATTTTCCCATCCATTTGAATACCCCCCAAAATAGCGTTATTTGGTAATTATCTTATTCCCCCGCATTACGGAGAAGGCCACTGCCGAAACAATAATAATACCTTGTATTGCCGCTTGAACATAAGGGTTCACTCCCATTAATATAAGTCCGTTTTGCAGCACTGTAACTATCAGTGCCCCCAGTAGTGTGTTTGCTACCCCGCCTTTACCGCCGCTCAAGGCTGTTCCGCCGACAACGACCGCCGTAATTGCTTGAAAAAGATTGCCCTTACCAATCAGTACTTCACCTCTTCCTAAGCGGACTGCACCAATAATCCCTGCTAATCCAATACAAAATCCGCACCATACTAAAACTAGAATTTTTATTCTGTCTACATTTATGCCCGATTGTCTCGGTATGCTCTCATTGTCTCCAATAGCGAAAATATACCTTCCGAAGGCAGTGTATTCCTGTATGATATATGCAATTGCAAATACCACCAAGCCTATACATGTCAGTATAGGCAGTCCTAAAAATGTATTCTTAGCTGCATATATAAAAACCGGGTCTGCGATTGTAGCCGGGATTGCTCCATAAGACAGCAAAGCAACACCTGCTGCAACGCTTGACATTCCAAAGGTCACCATAAAAGAGGGGATCTTCGCTTTTACATGTATCAGACCTGTTATAAGCCCAACAATCGGCCCAATCAGCATTGCTATAAAGATACCCATAAGCCCTAAATCAAAGGGTGTTTTGTTATTGAGTACAAGCAAGCTTACTACTGAACCGGTTAACCCCATAACACCTTCTACAGATAAATCAATACTTCCCATTAATATTACAAAGGTCAGCCCCAAGGCCAATATTAACGGGATTGCCAATTGGCTCAGTATTGCAACAAAGTTGTAGAAAGAAATAAAGCCTTCATTTACAATCCCAAAAAATACGATTAAAGCAACCAAAGCGATAATGGGTGCTATTTGAATTACTTTGGCTTTTCTTCTTTCCTCTTTTATTTTCAATGAAAATTCTTCTGCTATAGTTAATACTAACCTGCTCTTTTCCACCACCATTTCCCTCCCCCATACATTTTTAAAACGGCAAGGACACCTACCAGTGTTTAGTTGAGTTACTGCTGGGGAAGTAATGTCTAGCATTACTTCCCCAGCAATTTCATTCAATAAGTTCTATTTCTTGTAGTCTGCCGGAAGATCCATCGGTCTAAGAATGATGCTTTCCAAATCATTGTAATCATACACCGGTTTGTTCTTTATGAATTCATCTTCATAGGCTGCAAGGTTTTCATTGGTAAGCAGCTTGCCTGAGGTATGAATCATTGTCTTTTCCGGTCCCATGGACTTCGGATCGATTTTACCCTGATAAGCAGCATGAGCATATGCTAAGCCGTAACCTGCCTGCAGCCAACCATTGCTTGCAACTGTAGCAACTAAGTCGCCGTCTTTTATTGCTGTAAGTGCGTCATCAATTGCATCAATACCAACAACTTTGACCTTTCCATTTACACTCTTTCCCTTTAACGCTTGGATAACTGCCAATGCCATACCGTCATTAGCTACCCAGATACCATCTATATCCTTGTACTTTGAAAGCCAGGATTCAGTAATTGTCAGTGCTTTCTGAGGATTCCATGCGCCTGATTGGTCATCAAGCAGCTCTATACCAGGGTTCTCTTCAAGTGCCTTCTGTAAGCCTTTGAATCTGTTTATAGCTGCACTGTTTGCCAGTTCGCCCTGTATTGCTAGTATTTTGCCCTTATTAGGTGTCTTAAAGGACTTGAACAATTCTATTGCAATATCATGTCCGGATTTTGAATCATCAGGAGATTGGAACATTGCATAGTGTGGATATTGTCCCGGATAAACGCCTTCAGCTGTGCTCCAGCATGAGGTCCAGAAAACGCCTGCTTCTTCGCAGATATCTGCTACAACTGCAGCATTAGGTGCCTGGTTAGGATCGATAAAGAGAATAGTGTTTTTGCCGCCACGTGCAACCAGGGATTTTATGTTTGATATTTCTTTTTCGTCACTGCCTTCACATACCATAACCTGAAGTTCTGCTGAGCCTTCCGGAAGAGATTTTACAAACATTTCAGCCCCTTCCTTCAACTGTACCTGGTATGGATTTGAAAGTGTATGCATTGCAACACCGACTAAAAGTTTTTCCGGTGCCTTTGCCGGTTCTGCCGCTGCAGGTGCCGGTGCTGCTGCCGGTGCCGCCGGTGCTGCTGCAGGTGCACATGCTGTGAACATACCTCCTACCATTAAAACAACCATTAATAATGCCACAAGTCTAAAGTTTTTCATGAAATACCCTCCTTCAATTCCTTTTTTACTTCCTGTTCCAGTGATAACTAAAATTCCAGTTTCACATCTATCACAGTTATAGTTATACAATTTATCCAGCTGCTAAAAAATAAACAATATTTACTTTTATACAACTAAATTTACACTATTTGAAATAATGTGATTATTCTTTCATAGGCATGAAAAAAGCCCCCGATTGATAATCGGGAGCTGAGACTTTATTTAGTTATCTCATTAGGCGCACTTTTATTTTTAAACATCAAAGGGTTTTGCCCGGTCATTTTTTTAAAGCTGCTGTTAAAATGCTGATTGTTAGAAAATCCGACCATTTCGGCGATTTCATACATCTTATGGTTTGTTGTTGTCAGCAGGTGCTTTGCCTGATCTATTCGGACCTTGTTCAGATAATCCGTCAGGTTTTCTCCGGTTTCACCTTTAAATATCCTGCAGAGATATGCTTTGTTGATGTTCAATTCTTTGGATATCTGGCTGAGTCCCATTTTTTTACCGTAGTTCTGCTTTATATATTTGATGGCATCTGATACATGCTTGCTATATGCCAATCCTGAATCCAGGGTATATACTTGAATGATTTTTTCAATAGTTTCGCACAGCCAGTTCAAGATGTCCTCGATAGTCTCATACTCTTCCAGCTTCTCCATGGGTAAATAATCGCAGTTGAAAATCTTTACATAGCTGATATTTTTAACTCTGCAAAAATCCCCTATTATGCTTATTACGTGAGAGTTCAGGTATCTCAAATAGTTGAATTGCATGAAACCTGACAGCTCTTCACTATAGATATTTTTTAAAGAATCCTTGGCTTTTTTTATTTCTCCCTTTTCGAGACTCTCCTTTATTTCATCAAACCTTTTGTCCAGTTTATCCGGACTATTATATGCCGTTTTGACAAACTTAATATTGTACATTATTGTTTTCCCTTTTCCCAAAAACATCCTGTACTTTACTATTTCCAATGCTTCATTATATCTTGACATAACATCCTTAAGGCTTGAGAAATAATTGCTGACGCTTATTGTGACAGAGATATTATTTGCCTTCAGTATGTTTATACGAATCCTGCTGGCGATGGCATGACAGGCAGACAAGAAATACAGCTCGCTGTTGGAGTTATCAACTCCTGCAATAGCAACAAAGGCACCCTTTTCATCATAGAAGCATTCTCCCCCGTTGAATTTATCCAGGGTGTTCTTTATCAATCCGACTATCTCGTATTTAATCCTTTTCTGCTGTGTCCTGTCAAAGCTTTCCTTAAACTTTAAGTAATCATCTATTACGATGCAAAACAATACCTGATGCTTAGCAGAAAGCTCCAGATTAAACTCGCTTATATAAGCCTTTAATACTTTATCTGTGAGATTTTCAAAAACTATGTCCTGAAGCACTGTATTCTTGCGCTCTTCCTTATGAAAGCTCTCATTGGGAACAGGAAATGGCTTATGCTCATAACTAAAAGACTCAGACCTTGCTTCATTCTGAATCTCATATTTCACTTTCTCCAGGAGACTGTATAGATCTTGCGGTGTGAGCAAATCTTTTAGCAGGTAATCAGAGACCCCCTGCTTAATTGCCTCTTTTGCATATCTGAAATTTTCATGGCAGCTAAGTATAACGAACCTCTGTCCCCTGTCTTCGGCACGGATATTCTTTATAAGCTCAAGACCGTCCATTACCGGCATCTGAATATCTGTAATTATTAAATGGGGCTTTAGCTCCTTATATGCCTCCAAGGCTTCTTTGCCGTTTTTCGCGAAGCCTGCGATTTCATAAGCTGTACTTCCCCAGTCTATAAGATATTTAAGCGTCTCACGAGCAGGCTCCTCATCATCAACAATAAGAACTCTATACACTCTTTACCCCCCATTTACAAAATATTCTGCTGCCAATCCGTCCCTTTCATCTATTCAGAATCTATAAGGGGAATATTAAACTCAACAGTAGTGCCGCAGCCCAGACTGCTTGAGATTTTCATATCATACTGTTCTCCGAAATATAGCTTCAGTCTTTCTTTGATATTTATAATGCCTATATTGCTAAAGCCTTTCGCCTCCTGATTTCTTCTCCCCTTCAGTATCTGTGGGATTTCCTTCTCATCTATTCCCACACCGTCATCTATTATTCTTATTCTTATACACGTGTCTTCCTGTATAAACTCAATTATTATCGTTCCATTGGAGCCCTTTGGTGCAATCCCATGAAAAATTGCATTCTCTACTAAAGGCTGGAGAATTAGTTTAGGGATTTTATACTGAAGCAGCGTTTCCGGTACCTTGTACTGTATTTGAAATATGCTCCCATAGCGGCTTTCCTGTATCTGAAGGTATTTATCAGTCAGATCAAGCTCCTTTGTTATTGTTACGAAGCTGCTTTCGACGGAAATACTGGCGCGGAGCAAAGAATTGAAGGATTGTATAAGCTCCCTCAGCTTTTCATCCCCATTCTTCAGTGCAAAGAAAGAAAATGTATTAAGTGTATTATAAATAAAATGCGGATTTATCTGGGATTGGAGAAGCTCAAGCTGAAACTTCAAAGCTTTTATCTCCGCTCTTTTCTTGTTCTCCTCTTCATCATATATCTTCTTAAAAAGAGCCTTTAGATTTAAGACCATTCTGTTAAATCCATCAACCAGATGCTTCAGCTCGTCCTCTGATTTGACATTTAAAGGCTCAGGCCATTCCCCCTTGTCCAGAAAACGAATGCTTTTGTTAACCTGGATAATTGGCTCTGTGATATTCCTGGCTATGCTAAAGCTTACTCCGATAACCATAATAATGCATATGATGCCGATGATATAAATTGTGAAGCTCATCAGCTTAACATTCTTGGTAAGCTTATCGTAAGACACCGCTCCAATTAGCTTCCAATCGGTATTATAGCTGAGGGGCTTATTAAAAACCAGGTATTCTTCGCCTCTGATGGCTATATGCTTGCTAAATGAAGTATCGCTGGAATCCAAACCAATCTTAAGTAAGTCATCCCCGAACTTAACAGGACCAACATTGAATATCAATTCGCCCTTACTATTTATAATATAGGCAAAATCAAATACTTCCCGGCAAAAAACCTCTGTATATTCAAATAGATTGTCAGTATTGATGCCTACTACCAGAATCCCCGAACGGTTAAATTTGCTATCCAAGAACTTATTCATATAGTTTACATAGTGCTTATTGCTGTTTACATGCTTATTCTTCGTAACCGAAAAAAGCTCTGATAAAGAATAGTCTTCAATATAGCTGCTTTCTGAAAAAGCGATATAGTCCTCATTTTTCACTATCTTATCTCTGAATTCTATATTGGAATACTCCAAATCCAAGATGTTATCCTTTTGATCTGCAAAAACGATTTTTTCGATTAACTTGTTGCCTGAAGCGTAGTTCTGGAGCAGCTGAGCTACCTGAATCTTGTCCTCTGCCGACTTTATTACCTCTAATTCACCGGCCTCATGAGATATCAGCCCTGCAATATTTTTATCCTGCTGAAGGTCAAAGCAAATACTCCTTACACTGGCAAGCTTTCCGTGCATATCACTGATAATTGTCTGAAGCTTGCGTTGTACGACATTATCAGTTTGCCGTACTAATTCATCAGTAAATATGTAGCACGTAAAATAATTGATAATCAATATTACCAATATAACCAAGGATGTAAAGTATAGCGTCATCCTTACTCTGACTCTTTTAATTTTAGGAACTTTTATTTTCATACAATCACCCTGCCCTATAACATTAGGCGCTCACAGGTCTAAAATCAAATCAACTATACTCCTATTTCCATTCATCCCCATAAAGGTATTTGCCTATTTCCTTTGCATTCTCTTTAGTTACCAGAGTGATCGGGCAGAAAGTTTGCAGTTGTATATCCTCTGTTTCTCCTGCAATACCTTTTAGTGCCGCTACAGTTGCCGTACGTCCCAGCTGAGTTGTGGTTTGTCCAATGCATGCTTTTATTGCGCCGGTCTCACTTAGAATGTTTTCTAATACAATGGTATCCGCGTCCACAGTATATACCGGCAAATCCTCTGACCGTCCTGCAGTTTCTATAGCTTTAGCTGCACCGGCACCGGCAAGCCCAAAGCACGTATATACTGCATTGATGGAGCCTTTCTCAGGATACTTTTGCAACATGCTTTCCATTGTTGCCATCGTACCTTGGATGGCATCTTCTTCGTCAACAGGCTGCTCCTCTATGATCTGTATGTTGGGCCAATCCTTTAATATCTGGTCTAGCATCCAACGCCTGATATCAATGCTATGCCACCCGGGAGAGTAGATCACCACTATATTCCCTTCCCCTTTCATATCCAGGGCCATCTTCATGGCAAGCATAGTTGCCCCTGAGTAATTATCCGAAGTCACATCTGTGAGTGCATAGGGGGAAGGGATATCTACCGTAGTAACCGGTATATTGGCATTAGCCGCTTTTCTAATCACTTCCTGCAGGGATTTTGAGATTCCACCTGCTATTACTATTGCGTCAACTTTACTGGAAACTCCATTTTCGATATCCTTGACTTGTCTATTCCAGCTTCCTTCAGCATTGGTGAAAATAACCTCTGCACCGAACTCAGTGCCCGCGTCGATGGCGCTCTGGGACACTAGTCTGTTCCAGTCATTTGTCATATGAAGTGAGCTAACTAATATCTTCGGTTTATGTCCAAGCTTCTTCTCAATCTTTTTTGTTAAGCTCTTGATATCCACTTTGATTGGTGTAACCATGTCCAGTGCTCCTACGTAATTAGCAGAAACGGGGATATTACCGTTAACAATATAAAGGTTGTCCTGAGCTGCAGGCTGCTCAGCCTCTGTTAATTTGCCTTGATCTGCCTTACTAGCTGCAGGTACAGCCTGAGAACACCCTGTAATTGAAACTATATAAAACAAAACAAGCACCATGGCTATTAATCTCTTGCACATAGCTTAAATACCCACCTCATCTTCCCATTTATTTAAATTTAATAAGGCAATAATAATAGTTATAAATTCCAATTTAATTTCAGCATATAATAATTGACTATATTCTACACCTCCTTACAAATTCCTTTTATAATACATATTCTCTGTGTATCAAATATTTTACTGAACTTACATATATATTCATCAGGTGAAAAGTTATTCATTAATATATTCGAATAACTACCTATATAATTTCAGAGAATAATTAATATCCATCTCAGAAAAAATCCGGACAAAACAGAGGAGGCCGTATGCATACTATACTCGAAACATCCTTAAGAACCATTATTGGATTTACAGTGCTGCTGGTCTTGACACGGTTACTTGGCAAGAAGCAATTAGGGCAGCTGACCATCTTTACATATATCACAGGTATTGCTATGGGAAACATTGCCGGGGACATGGTAGTACATAGAGATATAAAGCTTATCGACGGGGTGTCCGGTCTTATTATATGGGCATTATCAACATATCTTCTTGAGCTTGTAAGCTTGAAATCCTCCAAGGCCAGAGTATTTCTTGATGGGGAGCCTTCAATAGTTATTAAAAAAGGTGTTATTATGCAAAAGGAATTGGCTGCACAACGCCTAAATATGGATGACCTTACAATGCTTCTGCGCACCAACAATATCTTTTCTATTCAGGATGTTGATTACGCAATATTAGAGCCAAATGGTCAGTTAAGTGTATTGAAAAAAACTGCACTTGAATCAGTTACAAAAAAAGATATGCAGATTCAGCCCGAAAATCGAGTATACCTTCCTACGGAGATTATTGTTGATGGGAGACTAGTCGGAAAAAATCTGAAGGAACTGAATCTCAATAATGAATGGGTAGGCAAACAGCTTGAGCAAGCAGGAATAAATTCTGCCAAGGAGGTTTTCTTTGCTGAATTGCAGACTGATGGAAGTCTGTATATAAATAAAAAAAGAGCTCTCAAGTAGCTCTTTCCATATCCATCCTTGGTTAGTTAAACTGCCTTCATTCTGGTGGAAGTAATTTTACCTTCTATCCTATTAAGACTCTTAACTTTTAAAGTCGGATCAGTTACACCGCACTGTTCCATTATGTCTTCAAGTATTTTAAATTCCTTACGCTTAATTACGACTTCGACTTTATATCTTCTATCTCCGTTATTTCCCCGAGCCAGAAAGTTATTAACTGTGTAACCCTCTTCCCTAAGTTTTTCCGCTATTTCAATCATTTTATCTCTGTTATTAAAGAATATATCCACTTCCAGAATCCCAAGTGCCAACCGTTCTTCAAATTTATTACCGATAAAAACTCCCAGGGTTTTGCCTAAAGCATATGCAAATGCAAAGTTAAGTCCCTCAGAACTGTTCACTTTACTTACAACTGTTGCAAAGATCATTGCATCTGCAAATACCAGGAGATACACTGGGTTCATTATATTTTTTGCCATTAGTATGCTTTTTAATGTTGCTAAAACATTTGTAAGTGCTGTAATCAGGAATAACCCTATAAGGGTCAATATAATTTGTTGTGTCATCACGACACCTCCTCTTTGATTCACTGTTATTAATTATTTATTTTTTTCTCAAAAAAGCTAATCCACATAAAAAAAACTAACATAGCATTATGTTAGCATTGAAAATCACAATTAAACCCATGGTCTTATCCATGAGACTAATCATTCAGTTTTCTATTTAAAAAATTCATATTGAAAAATCAAGAATGGAATAAATCTACTTTCATAACCAGATGTTTTGATAATTTCTGATCTGCAACAAGAAAAGCAACTTCATATCAATTTCGAAAATAACGATAAGATTAATTTAAATATTCAATTGGTTAAGTATTAACCAGTTTATGCAACTAATAGACTAACTTCCCTACTATATCATATATACTAAAACTTTACAAGTAATGCTCTTATGTGGTCGAAGGTTGTACATTGGCTAACACTGTAAAACTCAATACATTCTGACACTATAAATGAACCTGCATTGGTTAAAATATTAAGGGTAATAATATCCGCGAACATGGAGGTAAATTCCATGGTTTTACTATTAACATTATTGATGATAGTTCTGCTCCTAGTTGTTTTATTATTTACAGTAAAATCAAAAGTAGATTTTATTTTCAACTCCAGCAGCTCAGATATGCATTTAACACTGTTCTGGCTGTATCCTTTGCTGAAATCAGTTATTACAAGGGAGGATAACAGCCCCGTTGTAACTGTATATCTGCTGAACAAAAGAATTTTAACCAAAAAAATACATCGTAAGCAAAATGCATCAGGTAAAGAGAGTGTTCTTAAAAACCTGCACCCCACTGATATTCATGTTGATACCCAGTATGGATTTCGTGACCCCTTTATTACAGGTTTAGCCTGCAGCGCAATAGCTCTTGCTTCTGAATTTTTCAATGTAGAGTCTCTTAATCAGAAGCCTGATTTCCTTGCGATTAATGACTATATAAACTTGGATGCCACTGCAAAACTGAACTTGGGATACTCACTAATAAAGCTAATATAGCAAAAAACTCAATTTATACAAAAATACAATACTAATAGGAGGTATACACATATGGAAGTAACAACTTCAATGAATCAGAATATAGACACACTATTTTCAAATATTGAAAGCTTTACACAGAATGAAGGTACACTGGGAAAACCTGTTACACAGGGAGATAAGACACTTATACCTATAATCTCTGTAACAATCGGATATGGTGGCGGCAATACATCAGGTAAAATGTCTACAAGCACCACGGCTTCAACTCAGGGCTCCAGCAATGCTGGAATGGATGCCCTTGGACTTGGTGCACGAATCAGTACTGACGCTTTAGCAGTAGTTGATGGGGAAAATGTCACTGTCATACCTGTTAGTACTACCGGAAGCAATATGAACCAATTGATAAGCCAGATACCCCAGATGATGGGTAAAGGCCAAGGTGGTCAGGGTCAAAGCGGCCAAGGTCAAAACCAGCAGCAGACCCAGCAGCAGAATCAACCCCAGAGCTACTAAAATTAAAATCCACACAGCTTAAAGCTGTGTGGATTTATTTATAATGTATATTCATTTTTGCACACAGCCTTCACAATCATCGCGTTTGCCACATATTTCACCATAATAATTTTGATTTATTTAGGGTAAAAATATGAGGCAGCAATATTTTCTATCTCCTAATATTATTAATATTCGCTATTAGGTTGCTGCATGCCTCATAAAATATTCCTATATCAACGGAATAAGAAATGTACTTTACTCCTATGTCTCGCCATTTTCTTGCATTCTGTATGTTGTCTACAAAGGTTCCAACAGCAATTCCCCTTCTATTGCAGGTTTCAATAATCTGCATCATTTTCTCAATAACTATAGGGTTTTCTATTTGACCTGGAACACCAACCGACTGCGAAAGATCATAAGGTCCAATGAATATAATATCAATACCTTCAACATTGAGTATGGCATCCAGCTGTTCTATTGCCTGTTGTCCTTCTATCTGCAGTATAATTATCGCTTCATTTGCTTCCTTGAAATAATCAAACCTGTCCAAGGAAGAATAATCCGCGGCCCTGACAAATCTACAAACACCACGTGTTCCCAAAGGCGCAAACCTTGCACGCGCTATAACCTCTCTTGCCTGATCTGCACTTTCAATCTGTGGTACTTGAATGCCTGCAGCACCTATATCCAATACTTCACCGATTATAGAAGGATTATTCTCTTTCACTCTTACAATAGGTAAAATATTTGTAATCTGAGCAGCCCTGATAAGATTCTGTAAGGTCTGTACGCTATTAGGCCCATGCTCAAGGTCTAATATCACAAAGTCAAACTCTGCATGACCCATGACTTCTACAAAAGCCGGATCATGGGTTTTTGAAAATGGCCCTATTACACATCCGTTTTCTAATTTATCCTTAAATGCTTTAATCATATCTGACAGCACATATTTCACCACCAATCAATATTAATACAAATATATATAAGCATTACTAACCCAAGCTCCTCATGAAGTTATCTATTCTCTTTAAACCTTCTATAATGTTTTCTTCTGATGTAGCATATGACATTCTTACGAACCCTTCCCCTGCCTCTCCAAAGCCTGACCCCGGCACTACTACAACCGCATTGCTCTTTAGAAGGTTTACTGCAAAGTCTTCAGACTTCATTTTTGATTTGCTTATGTTAACAAAGATATAAAACGCACCTTTCGGTCTTATACAGGATAAGTTCGGAATTTTATTTATCCCATCTATTATAAGTTCTCTTCTCTCCGCATACTTATCTATCATCTTTTTTAATGGCTCCTGCGTACCTTCCAGAGCTTCTATCGCAGCATATTGTGCAGGCGTATTGATGCATCCTACAACATTTTCCTGCAGCTTGATCATGTTTTGTATAATTTCTTCCGGTCCCGCTGCATACCCTACTCTCCAACCTGTCATTGCATAAGTCTTTGAGAAGCTGTCAATTATTACAGTTCTCTCCTTCATTCCTTCAAAACTTGCGATGCTCACAAATTCTGCTCCATCGTATAAGAAATGCTGATAGACCTCATCAGATATTACTATCAAATCATTTTCCACCGCGATTTTGGCAATTTCCTTCATTGTCTCTTTATCGACTACACCCCCAGTAGGATTAGCTGGAGAATTTACTAGTATAGCCTTTGTATTCTTGTTTATTGCTCTTCTTATGTTGTCGCAGTTATAAACGAACCCGTCACTTTCATAAACCTTTACTAGTCTAGGTATACCGCCGCACATTTTTACCTGACCCGGGTGATTCGGCCAATATGGGTCGCTTATTATAACCTCGTCTCCGGGATTTATTAGCACCATCATACATAGCATCAGAGCTTCCATCCCGCCTGCAGTTATTATAACTTCCCTCTCTGGATCTACGTTCAGCGAGTTCTTGTCATACAGCCTCTTGGCCACTGCTTTCCGTAGCGGAAGTATTCCCGCATTTAATGTATAATGTGTCTGCCCTTCACTCATGGCACGAACAGCCGCATCCATAATGTTTTGTGGTGTTACAAAGTCAGGCTCGCCAACGGTAAAGCTTATTACATCAGTCATTTTGCTTGCAATATTGAACATTTTCCTTATAGGTGATCCTTCTATTCTTTGTGCAATATTTGAAACCTTTATCATAAATTCACCCCACTTATTTAAGCTCCAAGGTATGCTTTTCTTATTTCATCATTTTCCGCAAGTTTGGAGGCATCCCCGCTAAGCACAATATTTCCAGTTTCTAAAACATATGCTCTATTTGCTATTCCTAGTGCCATATATGCATTCTGCTCAATTAAAAGTATTGTAGTACCTTGATTGTTAATCTCTTTTATTATGCTAAATATATTCTCTACTATCATAGGAGCTAAACCCATAGAAGGTTCATCTAGAAGCATAAGCTTACCTTTGGTCATAAGAGCTCTGCCGACAGCCAGCATCTGCTGCTCTCCGCCGCTCAATGTACCTGCAAGCTGATTCTGCCTTTTCTCAAGTATGGGAAAAAGCTCAAACACTCTTTTCAGATCCTTCTTAATCCCATCTTTATCCTTCCTAAGATTTGCGCCAAGTCTAAGATTATCCATTATACTTAAGTTTGAAAATATCCTTCTACCTTCAGGAACATGTGAAATACCTAATTCTACGATTTTGTGAGGCTCCATATTGGTTATGCTTTTCCCCATAAAGTCAATTGATCCCTTGGCAGCAGTTTCAAGTCCGGATATTGTTCTCAATGTTGTTGACTTACCAGCTCCATTAGCACCAATTAGTGTGACAATCTCTCCTTCCTCTACAAAGAAAGAGATTCCCCTTACAGCCTTTATTGCACCATAGGAAATATGGAGTTCCTTTATTTCAAGCATCATTTTTTATGCCCCCCTCCAAGATAAGCTTCAATTACTCTAGGATTCTTCTGTATCTCTTCCGGAGTACCTTCTGCTATTGTCTGCCCAAAGTCCAAAACTTTGATTCTGTCAGCTATGCTCATTACAACGTTCATGTGATGCTCAATAAGCAAAATCGTAAGGCTGAACCGTTTCCTTATGTCTGCTATCAACTTTATTACATCTTCTATTTCATTAGGATTCATACCGGCTACAGGCTCATCAAGCAGCAGTATTTTGGGACTTGTAGCCAATGCCCTTGCGATTTCAAGCCTTCTTTGCTCACCATAAGGCAGATTTTTTGCCAGTAAATCTTCTTTAGCATCCAGCTTTAATATTTTTAATATATCATATGCTCTATCTTCCACTTCATCTTCTACCTTGAGAAAACCCGTGCTCCTTAAGAGAGCTTCCGTTAGACTATATTTAGTCTGTATTGTTAATGCTACTTTGAGATTATCCAGAACTGTCATATTACTGAACAACCGTATGTTTTGAAAAGTTCTAGCTATTCCCCTAGCTGTGAATTCATTTGGCTTCAAGCCCACAATGCTTGATCCATTCAGCTTTATATCTCCGCTTGTAGGTCTATAAAGACCTGTCAGCATATTGAAGGCTGTAGTTTTTCCAGCCCCGTTTGGTCCAATTATTGCAACTAACTCTCCTTCTTCTAACTCAAGATTAAAGTCATTAACTGCCGTTAAGCCTCCAAACTGAATAGATAGGTTTTCAACTTCCAACAAAGCCACAGGTATCGTCCTCCTTTACCATATAATGATTATCATGCTACTTTTTTCTTTTCATCTTCATTTCTTACTCTTTTTTTAATCTTAAGAAAACCGAACTCTTTGCCGCCATATAATCCTTCAGGTCTCTTGATCATAAGAACTACGAGCATTACACCATATATGACAATGCGCCATTTAGCCAAGAATCTTAGAAGTTCCGGTAATATGGTCAATGCACCTGCACTTACTATAGAGCCGCTTATACTTGACATTCCGCCTGCATACAGGAATACTAGGAAGTCAATGGATTTTACGAAGCTGAATGTATCCGGCTGCAAGAACATCAAAAGATGAGCAAAAAGTCCGCCTGCAACTCCAGCCATAGAGGAAGCAAAAGTGAACGATATTATTTTATATTTCGTTGTATCTACACCCATTGTTTCTGACGCCACTTCATTTTCTCTTATAGATATGCATGCACGTCCAAAGGAGGAATTAACAAAGTTTCTTGCTGCATAAATTGAAAGTACAGTAAAAGAGAATACCCAAAATAGATTTGTATACCTTGGAATGCCTGCAAGTCCTCTAGGTCCACCAACATAGTCTATCAACCTGATAATTGCCCTTAGCAGCTCTCCAAAACCCAAAGTAACAATAGCTAGATAATCACCTTTTAGTCGCAATGAAGGTAATCCTATCAAAAACCCTACAAAACCCGCAACTATTCCACCTGCCAACAGTGATATCAAGAAAATAGGAACTTGGAAATACATAGGCCAACTGGCAGTATTAAAAAGTACTGTAGTAATTACTGCCGAAGCATACCCCCCTACACCCATGAAACCTGCATGGCCTATGGAAAATTGTCCTGTAAATCCATTTACCAAGTTTAAGCTGATTGTCATTATAATGTTTATTCCGGCAAACATTAGTATTTGAAGGTAGTAGGAGTTAATAATTCCTAGCCTGTTTAAAATCTCTATAACCAAATAACTTAGAATCAATATTAAATATACCCTTTTTTCTTTTATGAAGGCCAATTTCATCACCTACACTTTCTCAACAGTAAATTTGCCCATAATTCCAGCTGGTCTAAATAGAAGTATAAGTATAAGTATTACAAATCCTATACCATAGCCTAAATCAGAGCTTATTGATGTGGCATAAACCTCTGCTATACCCATTATAAGACCACCCAGCATAGCGCCAGGTATGCTTCCTATTCCCCCAAGAACTGCAGCTACAAAAGCCTTAAGCCCTAAAAAAACGCCCATATAAACATCTATCATCGGATAAGTAGTTGAATAGAAAATCCCTCCTGCTGCTGCTAGTGATGCACCAATGAAAAAAGTCACCGAAATAATGCTGTTAACGTTAATCCCCATCAAGGACGCTGCATCTTTATCCAGAGCCACCGCTCTCATCTTGCGACCAATTTGTGTATTCTTCACAATGTATTGAAGTATTATCATGAGCAGAAAGGAAAGAGCAATCATCATAATCTGTACATTATTTGTGCTAATCCCCATGAAATCATATTTCACCATAGCTATCATCGTTGGAAAAGGTCTGGGAGCAGGCCCTATAAAAGGAAGTGCCCTAGGGAGGTTTTCTAGAACTATTGAAACCCCTATGGCTGTTATTAGCGCAGATAATCTCGGTTTATTTCTTAGAGGCTTATATGCTATCCTCTCTATCGAGACACCTAGAAGCCCAGTTATAACCATGCTGATTATTAAAACAGGTATGAATCCAATTTTTAAGAATGCCACTGAGAAGAAGGCCACAAATGCACCAACCATAAGGAAGTCACCATGAGCAAAGTTAATTAGCCCAATTATCCCATAAACCATTGTGTAGCCTAAAGCAATCAATGCATATATACTGCCAAGCTGTAGTCCGTAGATAAGCAGTTGCAAAAACGTATCCAATAAAATCACCTCTTAGTATTTGTTGTTATAAATTGAATCGGCAGCAAGGTTATCCTTACTACCGATTCCTTACAATAAACCTTTATTATGGATTAACTGTTGTTACATATGCCGGAGCACCGTCTTTATAAGTCATTATTACAGCACCCTTTATTGGATTTCTGTTTTCATCAAATGTAACGGCTCCTGATGGAACCTTAAGATCCTTTATTTTTGCCATTGCATCTCTGACACTTTGTCCGTCAAGCTTCTCTGCATCTTGAACACCCTTTAGAACTATTTGCATTGCTTCATATGCTAAAACGGCATTTGAGTTTGGATTTGAGTTAAATTTTGCCTTATACTTATCAACAAAATCCTTAGTCAATGGGCTTGGATCATCTGGCGAGAATGCAGCAACGAAAGCAGCACCTTCAACAGCTTCTTTACCGGCTATATTTGGAACGTCTGGGCTGTCCCATGAGTCCCCGCCTACAAAATTAGCTGTGATTCCCATTTGTCTTGCCTGCTGTGACTGTAACGGTACTTCGCTGAAAAGATTAGGCATAAATAATACTTCCGGGTTTGCAGCTTTAATTTTTGTAAGCTGCGCATTATAATCCTTTACATCTGCTCCACCATAAGCTTGTATCTCAACAACCTTTCCACCCATTTCTTCGAATACCATCTTGAAATTTTCCATTAATCCCTTGCTGTAGTCGTCAGCATTGTTATATAGAATAGCTGCAGTATTAGCTTTGAGGAATTCTCTCGAATACTTGGCAGCAACCTTACCCTGGAATGGATCAATGAAACATGCTCTGAATAAGAAATCTCCGATTTGAGTAACCTTTTCATTTGTCGTAAATGTTCCTATTGCCGGTACCTTTGAAGATTGCGCTATTGGGCCACCTGCAAGTATACATTTGCTCATATCAGGACCAACTATACCTAGTACTTTATCTTGGTCGATAAGTTTTCTGTAAACATTTGCTGTAGTTTCTGCTTTTGCTTCGTTGTCTTCAAATATTATTTTTACGGGAATTTTAGTTCCTTTTACATCTAATCCGCCATTCTTCTCTAATTCGTCAGTAATAAGGGATATACCATTTTTCATATACTCACCGGCAATAGCAGATTGACCTGAAAGCGGAGCAACAACACCTATCTTTATTTCCTTGGGTGTACCGGACGTTTGTGCTGCACCACATCCAACTAGTGATAATAGCATACACATAACTAATAAAACACTTAAAATTTTCTTCACTTTAAATCCTCCCTCATTTTTATTAGGTCGTTTGTAACTAGAATAAAGTTGGGTCGTTAAGTATTGATCACCACCTTTATATTGAGATTAAACAATTGACATATCGTCAATAAAGCTTCTCTGGCCTTTCCACAAAGTGAATAATATTGCCTTCAATATCTCGAATAAAAAAGGTGCTTACTCCGTTAGGACTTGTTTTACAATTCTCAATTATATCTACATCACAATCTATTAACCTTGAATATTCCTTTTCAATATTGTCAGTTCCAAACGCCAGATGCCTTATACCCTGGTGCTTGTTCCCACAAACAACGCCCTCTGTGTCCTTTGGGTATATTTCTATCATGCTTTTATCTTCCATTAGAAGCATGAAAGTCGGTCTTTCCCTTCCATTATCATATACAACTTTAAAATGAAAGAGTTTAACATACCAGTTTTTTAAAGCTATTGTGTCACTTGCACATATGGCAACATGTTCTAGCTCCAGCATCTCAACACCTCCAAAATCACCTTTGAACCCTTCCGGATCCGTCGCCTTTCATTAAAGTCTCAACCTCTTCAATCGATGCCACATTAAAATCGCCTTCTATTGTATGCTTCAAGCATGAAGCGGCAACTGCAAACTCAAGTGCAGATTGTGTATCCATCCTGGATGTAAGCCCATAAATAAGCCCTGCCCCGAAAGAATCTCCGCCTCCAACCCTATCCACTATATGTACATCATACTTCTTTGATTTATAGTAATTCGTACCGTCATAAAGCATTGCAGACCATCCATTGTCTGAGGCTGAGTAACTCTCTCTCAAAGTAATAGCTGCATAATTAAGCTTGAACCTGTCCACTAATTCTTTTGCTACATTCTTATACCCTTCTTCGTTGAGCTTCCCGCCAGTGATATCAGTTGCATCAGCCTTTATCCCGAATACCTTCTCTGCATCTTCTTCATTTGCTATCACAACATCACAATACTTTATAAGCTCCCCCATAACCCTACCAGCTTTTTCCGTGCTCCAAAGCTTCTTTCTGTAGTTAATATCCACACTTATCATAACACCTGCTTCTTTTGCCGCTTTTACTGCCTCCATGCATATTTCGGCACAACTATCGGATATTGCCGGTGTTATACCTGTAAAGTGAAACCACTCCGCACCTTCAAAGATTTCCTTCCAATCGAAGTCTTCCATTTTTGCTTGGGCTATTGAAGAATTTGCCCTGTCATATATAATCTTGGAAGGTCTCTGAGCTGCTCCTTTTTCGCAGAAGTATATTCCTAACCTGTCCCCACCTCTTGTAATATTCTCTGTGTTTACTCCAAACCTTCTCATTTCATTTACTGCCGCCTGTCCAATCTCATGCTTCGGTAGCTTTGTTACGAAATATGCATCCTTCCCAAAATTTGCGAGAGAAACTGCAACATTCGCCTCCCCACCACCGTAGACAACTCCGAATTCCTTTGACTGCACAAAGCGGGCATACCCTAAAGGGGCTAACCTAAGCATAATTTCGCCGAATGTTATAAACTTACCCATTGTGACTCCCCCTAAGCTCTTGCTCTTTTTACTTCATCAACAAATCTACGAGCCGTTTCTTCAATCAATGCATAATCACCGGTTTTAGCGCCTTTGGTCAAATCGCCTCCAGTACCCACTGCAACAGCTCCTGCTTTAATCCAATCCTTAATGTTATCAAGGGTAACACCACCGGTAGGCATAAAGTTGCCTTGAGGTATCGGTCCTTTATATGCACTTATTATTGATGGACCGAATGCGTTCCCGGGAAATACCTTCAATATCTCAGCGCCATATTCCATAGCTTCTAATGCTTCTCTTACTGTCATTATCCCGGGCATGACAGGAATCCTGTATCTGTTGCAGAGCTTCAATGTATCAATATTCAGGCTAGGACTTACAATGTACTTGGCACCTGCCAGTATGCATACTCTTGCAGTTTCTGGATCCAATACTGTACCAGCACCAATAATAACATCATCATCCTTGTACACTTCAGATAACTCTTTAATAATATCCACTGCTCCAGGTACAGTCATGGTTATCTCCAAAGCCTTAATACCACCGTTCTTCACAGCTTCTACTATCCTGACTCCCTGCTCTTTAGATTCAGCTCTGATTACAGCCACTACTCCGCAGTCTACCATTTTTTTGATAGTTTCGATTCTTTTCATTCCGACCTCCCAAAAGCTAATTGTTTCATTATGTGAAACAGCGTTTCATCGAAGTGTTATTATAAAAGAATTGATTGCTCAATTCCGGTTTGTTTCACATCGTGATATGCCGTTTCATTTTTCTATAGGTAATATATTCTATACGTTTTAAAAAATTCCTTCTCAGTAATAAAATATATTTTATTATTCGATATAGCCTAACTGATATGATATTTTCTCCGCGGTTTTCAAAATTTCTTCTGTTAACTCCGGCATCTTATAATGTGTGACGTGGATTATGGGTCCCGAAAGACTTACTGATGCAATCACTTTCCCGGACTGATCATGTAATGGTGCTGCTACACATCTTATTCCTTCCTCATGCTCCATTTCATCGAAGGCATATCCACGTTCTCTTATTAGAGATAGTTCCTCCTTAAGCTGCTGCAAGTTATCTATAGTACTCTTGGTATATTTATACATGCCCTTTTGCTCTATAATTTTTTCTACTTCACTGTCGCTCAAACCTGCAAGCAATACCTTGCCTACAGCGGTGCAATGCAGCGGCCCTCTTTTTCCGATTTGAGAATACATTCTAATGCTGTTATCTGAACTTTCTACCTTATCAATATATACTGCCTCTCCATCATCCAAAATCGAGAGATGAACTACCTCTTTTGTCTTATTTGACAATTCCTGAATATATGGTTTTGCAATGTTTCTCAGGTCCATTCTATCAAGAATGGAACTTCCTAAAAAAAGTATTCTGATTCCCAGTTTGTAATTCTCACTATCCAGGCATTTTTCTACATAGCCCCTAGACATCAAAGTTCCTAGAAGCCTATGAATCGTACTCTTATGCAAGCCTGTTGAATTGGCTAGTTCTGTAATTCTGCATCCACCCTTATCCTTAGCTAAAGTTTCTAATATTGTAATCGCCCGGTCAACAGATTGGACTAAGTTATCAGCTATTTCTTTCATCTAAACCCCTCACCACCATATTTTATGATTTCACATCTCGAAACATCGTATCAATTTTGATTATACTCAATATAATATCATTTTTAAATACTTTCGAATAATAAATATGTAATACAAAAACTCTTTTGTATTACATATTTATATCCCTGTGCTAAAGTACGTTATTTTTCTACATTATACTCTATTTCCTTGATAGTAGCCCTTGCATAACAGTAATCGCCCTCAGGAAAAGACCATATCGCTTCTCCGCCGGACGAGATCCTTATCCCGTTGTAATTCTTGTACTCATATGCCGGTGTTGACCACCTTATATTCTGATAGGTTTTTCCTGTTGGCGAATAGTATCTATCCTCCGATACAAATTTTATCAACTCGCCTTTGTCATTGAAGTACAACAATGCTGACACTTTGATGCCGTTATTGTTGAAGGTGGCTTTTACAGTCAATGGATCAACGGTCTCCCATTGTATTCTCCGATCAATAAGGCTTGCGGGTGCAAACATGCACATATCATTGAACACTGTAACAGTCTCACCCTTGTTCATTTCCTCCCCCTTACCGTCGGCCACTGTAACCAAGCCAGCCAGTTTTACCAGCATGATGGCTTCTGCAGCTGCGTACTTATGAAGTCCTATAATTGGAAGGCCGGACATTTTCATCTGCATAAAGTAAAGCCGCTTCGTATCCTTCAATTCACTGTATTGTTCAGCACTCATTTTTGCCCAGTCCTTCTTCGGGTCCGTCTTGAATTCCCCATCAAATACAACTCTAAAATTCCGTATCTTTTCCTTACCAATTGCCCCTACATATATAAGGTACTTTTGAACGGGCTCAGGCAAGTGTTTTAAATCCTCTTCGGTTAAAATACCGCGGTCTTGCCCCAAAGTGCTTTTCAGTAATTTCACTTCTGCTTTATAAGCCCTTTTTAGCTCCTGTGACTTGTATACTAGTATGATTAGCAAGAGCACTATAATTGCAAAGATATACTTCCTGAACATTAATATCCCCCCTGATAGAAATAAATGTTATTTTCAAATATAATTTTACACCCAAGATTTGAACCTGACCAGAAGAAAACTCATAAAGCTGCTAAAAAATAAAGCAGAACCCTAAAGCGGGTGGAGTTGTCAATAGAAAGTAGACACTAAAAAAACACACCTAGTTAAAGCCTTGTTCAGTACGATACTGGACAGGGCTTTTATAGTTTAGTGCATATGCAGGTCTTTCGTTGTTATAGTAGTGTACGTATTTTTCAACGAATTTGAAGATATCATCTTCTAGCCAGTACCTGAAGTCAACTCGCATCTCTTCTTTGATCCATCCGTTTACAGATTCAATAATTGGATTATCAGTTGGAGTCCCTACTCGTGACATTGATCTAATTATGTTATAATTTTCATGAGCTTTAGCGAAGGCTCTTGAAGAATAAACAGCTCCCTGATCCGTGTGCAAAACGACGGGAGTTGTTTGTTCTTCTATTTTTTTCATTAATTCGCTGAGACATAAGAAGTAAGAACGTCTGCCACCTGCATTTGCTGTTAGATGGTGAGAGATAATCTCGTTATTATATGTGTCAAGAAAATATGTCCACTCATAGATACGCCCCTTATATCTGATACAAGTCATATCAGACACAACAATTTGTAATGGTTTAGAAGCATTCCAATTGCCAGCAACTCTATTCGGATATATGACATGTTCATCACCGGGCCTTTTATATCGGTAATGTTTAGCTCTGGATTTTATCCCAATTTGCTTGCAGCACTTATGAATTAGGTTATCTGAAAAAAGAATATCTGTCCTTTTCCGTATAACCGTAGCTAACCTGTGGTACCCATAGGATTTATGTTTCTCATGTACCTCCTTCAGCAAGCATTCCAATAGCTCACGATGTACTTCATATCTATTTTTTAGGCCTTGTCTGGATTTCCATTTGTAGTATCCAGAACGATTTACATTCATTAATTCGCATAGTGATTTAACAGGATATTTGTCTTTTAGAATATCAATTACTTGGTATTCGCATCTTTTGAGGTAACGAACTCCTTGCTTACACCATCTCCTTTCACGGAATATCCTTTTTTTAAACGTTCAATCTCAATTTCCTGTTTTGCAACCTGCAAGCGTAGTTTTTCTACCTCACTCAGTGATTTGCTCGTATGTAATGCGCTGTATATGTTTCCGGTCTTTTTCTTATTCTCCAAGGCTTGCTCGCCTTCGTTTAAGTACTTCCCAATCCAAGTAGCTATCATACCATCTGATATACCCTCTTGCTTTGCTAAAGTGGTCCGTCCAATACCTTCATCAAAGTAACGTCGAACGATGCGTAGCTTCTCATCCTTTGACCAGCTTCTGTTTTTTCCACCCTTGGGTCTGCTCATTTGAATCACATCCTTTAAAAAAGTATAGCATTAAAAAAGTAGACATGTTTTTTTACATGTCTACTTTAATACTACAACTCCAACCTTCGTGTCTGATTTTTTTATCTTAATATTTATTTCCCTAACATTGCAAGAAGCACACCTGCAGCAACCGCCGAGCCTATAACCCCTGCCACATTTGGTCCCATTGCATGCATCAGCAGGTAATTGCCCGGGTTCGATTCTTGGCCGACCTTTTGAGATACTCTGGCCGCCATAGGTACTGCAGATACGCCTGCAGAGCCTATCAGAGGATTTACCTTTCCTCCTGATACCTTATACATTAACTTTCCGAACAGAACTCCGCCGGCTGTTCCCATTGAGAATGCCAGAAGTCCCAGAACTATTATAGCAAGTGTCTTAGGCTGGAGGAATAACTCGCCATTGGCAGTTGCGCCAACGGTAACTCCAAGGAATATTACAACTATATTCATAAGATCGTTCTGCGCTGTTTTGGAAAGTCGGTTTAACACGCTCTGAAGGTCACCGGCTTCTCTAAGAAGATTTCCAAACATCAGCAAACCAATCAAAGACGCCGCTGAAGGAAGTATCAACGATACTATTACTGTTACAAGTATCGGGAAAACAATTTTCTCTGTTCTTGATACCGGTCTCAGCTGTTCCATAACTACTGCTCTTTCCTCAGGAGTCGTCAGAGCTCTCATTATAGGAGGCTGAATAAGTGGTACCAGTGCCATATATGAATATGCCGCTACAGCTATAGGTCCCAGTAAATGCGGAGCCAGTTTTGCCGTAAGATAAATAGCTGTTGGTCCGTCCGCGCCACCTATAATACCGATGGAAGCTGCTTCCTGCAATGAGAACTGCAGTCCGGGTATTATATTTGCAGGGACGAGATTCAGTAGTATTGCACCTATAAATGTAGTAAATATCCCCAGCTGGGCTGCTGCCCCGAGAAGTATGCTTTTGGGGTTTGCTATAAGCGGACCGAAGTCAGTCATAGCACCAACGCCAAAGAATATGAGCGGCGGATATATACCAAGTTTTACACCTTGATAAAGATAGTATAGAACGCCACCGGCTTCCTTCATTTTATGTACATGTTCACCTGTTACGGGATCTGCAGCGATCTCATAAACCGGGCCTGCCATTAGTCCTGCCATGGGCAGGTTTGCAAGCAGCATACCGAAGGCTATAGGTACTAGCAGAAGCGGTTCAAAACCCTTTTTCAACGCAAGGTATATAAGCACACAGGATGTTATGATCATGACCCCCTGCTGCCATGACATTGCCGTGAATCCCATACTATAATAGAACCTTAGTAATTCATCCCATACTGACACACGGATTCCCCCAATCAATTATTTAAGTACTTGTGGGGGATTTGAATACCCCCTGGTTTAGAGACATTATGCCAGTGTAAATAGCACTTGTCCAGTATTTACTGAGTCTCCCTGTGTTATAGCAACTGATGCTATTGTGATATCTCCGCCTGCCATTATTTCATTTTCCATCTTCATAGCTTCCAGAATGCAAAGAACATGTCCTTTTTTCACTGTGTCCCCTGCTTTTACATTGATACTGAGTATTGTACCAGGCATTGGTGCTGTAATTGTGCTTGTGCCTGCTGGAACTGCCGCTGGAGCAGCTTTCGGTGCTGCCGGCGCTGCAGGTGCAGGCACGGCTGCTTTTGGTGCAGGTGCAGCTGCAGCTGCTCTTGGAGCAGACTGAACTGCTGGAGCTGCGCTTACACCGTCTTTTATTTCTTCTACTTCAACCTCATAGCTATTTCCGTTGACATTTATCATAAATTTTCTCATGATATATTCCTCCTAAATTTAATATTTGGTGCCTCGCCTACCCTAGAAGAGATATACTTTTCAAGGCACTATAACCTGTTGGCCATCTGTTCCGTTCTGCTGACCTTACCCCAAACAGGAGTTAAATCATTAACACGTCTGATATTCCTAACAACTATATTGCTTTGCCCTCCAAGACAGGCTATCACTGCAGCGGTTATAACAGCCACCAGTTGATCATCATCAACAGCTTCTGTATTATTCACTTGAGTCGCAGCAGTCTCCACTGCCTTCGCTTCTAAAACCTCAGTAACTCCCGGGATTTCTTTCTTATCTCTATTAAATACTACTCCCATCGACTTCAGAATATACTGCAGAAGGATAAGGACTATGAATACTATACCCATACCAAAAAGGGTTATTATCAGGGTATATCCAAAAGTATCACTAAAATTAGCCATTATTTCACCCCATCGCTCTTATTATACCGGGAGATTGCCGTGCTTCTTCGCCGGCCTGCTTTCTCTCTTGCTTGCCAGCATTTCAAAGGCACTTGCAAGTCTCTGTCTTGTTTCTGAAGGTTCAATTACCGCGTCTACAAAGCCTCTGCTTGCTGCAATATATGGTGTAGCAAACTTATCTCTGTATTCCTGTATCTTTTCTGTACGAGCTGCTGCAGGATTCTCTGCACCTTCAATATCCTTCTTGAATATGATATTAGCTGCACCTTCAGGTCCCATAACTGCAATTTCAGCCATCGGCCATGCAAAAACCATATCAGCTCCCAGTTCCTTGTTGCACATTGCTATGTATGCTCCACCATAAGCTTTTCTTACAATTACTGTGACTTTAGGCACAGTTGCTTCAGAATATGCATAAAGCATCTTCGCGCCATGCCTTATGATTCCACCATATTCTTGGTTTGTCCCTGGAAGGAAACCTGGCACGTCAACAAGATTTAGTACAGGAATATTAAAGGCATCACAGGTTCTTATAAACCTTCCGGCTTTGTCCGAAGCGTCTATATCCAAGCAGCCTGCCAGAACCTTAGGCTGGTTTGCTATTATACCTATGCTTGCCCCGTTTATTCGAGCATATGCTGTAATTATGTTCTGTGCATAATAAGGCTGGACTTCCATAAAATCGCCATTGTCTACAATAGCTTTTATTATCTCTTTCATATCGTATGGCTTGTTCGCATTCAGCGGGACTATTGTGTTCAATGCCTCTTCCAGTCTGTTAACATCATCACCTGTTTCTAAAGCAGGCGCTGTCTCCATGTTATTTGACGGCAGGAAGCTTAAGAGCCTCTTTATTTCTTCAATACAGGCCTTCTCATCAGGATTGATGAAATGAGCTACACCGCTTATGCTGTTATGAGTCATAGCACCGCCAAGTTCTTCCGCTGTAACCTCTTCTCCTGTAACAGTCTTTATTACCTGCGGACCTGTTATGAACATTTGGCTGGTCTTATCAACCATGAATATGAAATCGGTAATAGCCGGTGAGTAAACCGCTCCTCCTGCACATGGCCCCATGATTACAGAAATCTGTGGAATAACTCCTGATGCTATTGTATTTCTATAGAATATATGACCATAGCCTGAAAGGGCATCTACACCCTCTTGTATTCTTGCTCCGCCTGAATCGTTCATTCCAACTACTGGTGCTCCCATTTTGAGTGCTAAATCCAATACCTTGCATATCTTCTTTGCATGCATCTCACCAAGGGATCCGCCGACAACTGTGAAATCCTGCGCATAAACATACACCAATCTGCTGTCAACAGTACCATAGCCTGTAACTACGCCTTCAGCAGGAGCCTCCATTGACTCCATTCCGAACTCTGTACATCTGTGCTTCATAAATGCATCCAGCTCCACAAAGCTGCCCGGATCCATCAGCAGGTCAATTCTCTCTCTTGCAGTGAGTTTTCCGGCTTTATGCTGTTTCTGTATCCTATCAGCACCGCCTCCCTCAGCAATCTTGTCCAACCTACTATGTAAATCGTTGATTTTATCTACTGACATAGAATCCCCTCCATTTTTATAACGTAATTACTTTCTCTCGCAGAGTTCTATCAAAACACCGTTAGTACTTTTGGGATGAAGGAATGCTATTCTCGCACCACCGGCTCCATACCTTGGTTTTTCATCAATGAGCCTCATGCCTTTTGCTTTCATCTCTTCCAATGCCGCCTCTATGTTATCTACTCTAAAGGCTAAATGCTGAATCCCCTGGCCTTTAGCTTCGATAAACTTAGCGATTGGACCATCTGGAGATGTCGATTCCAATAGCTCTACCTCAGTATCCCCTACCGGTAGGAATGCCACTTTAACTTTTTGCTCTTCAACAACTTCAACTCCATGGAGCTCCAGCCCCAGAACATCCTTGTAAAGCTTTATTGCCTCATCAAGATTGCTGACTGCTATGCCTATATGGTCTACCTTGCTTAACACTTACATACCTCCTATCCTGCTTACTATGTATCTTTTATTATCAATAATTATGCTTGCGGTTTTTGGTGAACTCATTCATTAATTTATCTGCAGCCGAATATGGATCCAACTTCCTTTTCATGACTGCTTGTGCAAGCTCATCAATAATGTTGGTGTCCTCACCCAAATTATACACAGTTCTCATAACTGTGTCTCTGAAAATATCCATTATTTCTGTCTGTAATCTTTTTATTTTGTTCTTCCCAAAGCTTCCGCTTTTATTCAGATATTCCCAATGGTTTTCAATGAGTTCCAGAAGCTCTGCTATTCCTTTATTGTCTCTGCCGATTATATTCAGCACCGGTGGCCTATATTCTTCACTCCGGTTGAAATCCAGCATTGCCTCTATCTCTTTGGCAGTGCGTTCAGCACCTTCCCTGTCGGATTTATTCACAGCAAATATATCGCCAATTTCCATAATACCTGCTTTGATAGCCTGTATGTCATCTCCCAGACCCGGCACCATAATCATCACCACTGTATCTGCAAGCTTTACAATATCAATTTCGGATTGACCCACACCCACAGTTTCAATGAAAATGTAGTCCATTCCGAAAATATCCAAAACCTTTACAGCCCCATGGGCAGCCTTTGATAATCCTCCCAAGGCTCCTCTTGTACCCATGCTTCTTATGAAAACTCCAGGATCAGTACTGAGATCCGTCATTCTAACCCTATCCCCCAGTATTGCTCCACCTGTAAATGGACTTGTAGGGTCAACAGCTATAATACCCACCAGTTTTCCTGCTTTTCGGAGCTCCTTGGCAAGCTTGTCTGTTACAGTGCTTTTACCTGCTCCCGGTGGTCCGGTGATGCCGATTATCCTTGCATGGCCAGTCCTGCTGTAATACTCTTTTATTATCTGAACTGCTTCTGCATCCCCATTTTCCATCATTGATATCAGTCTTGCAGCAGCTCTCTTATCCTTCTTGAGCAAGCCTGCCTTAATATCCATATTAATCCCCTACTTGCTTCTTTTAATGTTTTCTTTTATAAAATCTATAGTCACTGATGTAGGAGTACCTGGTGTAAATATAGCTGCAACACCTGCACTAATAAGACCCGGTATATCATCCTCCGGTATAACTCCTCCACCTACAACCAATATGTCCTCAGCGCCTTTCTCCTTTAGAAGATTGACAACCTTGGGAAAAAGGTGGTTGTGGGCTCCTGACAATAGACTCATAGCTACACAATCTGCATCCTCCTGTATAGCTGTCTCAACTATCTGCTCCGGGGTCTGTCTGAGGCCGGTGTATATAACCTCCATGCCTGCATCTCTAAGTGCCCTTGCAACAATCTTTGCACCTCTGTCATGACCATCAAGTCCGGGTTTAGCGACAACCACTCTGATAGGCCTATCCAAATTCATAACCTCCTTCAAATTAAAGTACTATCGACTGTTGGTATTCTCCGAATACTTCCCTCAATACACCGCAGATTTCTCCTAGTGTAGCATAAGCTTTTACTGCATCCAGAATGAAAGGCATCAGGTTGTCATCACCTTGCGCAGCTTTTTTCATAGCCTCTAAAGCTGCATTCACCTTATTATTATCTCTTTCATTTCGCAGCTCGACAAGTTTCTTTTGTTGAAGCTCTCCAACAATTGGGTCAACTCTTAAGAGTCCTTTTGGAGCAGCTTCTTTTACCTGGAACTTGTTCATTCCAACTACTACTCTGTCTCCTGCTTCGATTTCCTTCTGATATTTATATGCGCTGTCCTGTATCTCTTTCTGTATATAGCCTCTATCAATAGCCTTTGCAGCTCCGCCCAGCTCATCTATTTTGCTTATATATTCCACAGCCTTCTGCTCTATCTGGTCTGTGAGACTTTCAATATAATATGAACCTGCGAGAGGGTCTACTGTCTCAGTTACACCACTTTCATAAGCTACAATCTGCTGTGTCCTGAGAGCAATCCTTACTGAATCCTCTGTCGGCAGAGCAAGAGCTTCATCCCTGGAGTTGGTATGAAGTGACTGAGTACCTCCCAATACTGCTGCCAAGGTCTGAACGGCAACCCTTACGATATTGTTGTCAGGCTGCTGGGCAGTCAGGGTACAACCACCTGTCTGGGTATGGAACCTCAACATCATTGATTTAGGATTTTTAGCGTTAAATCTTTCCTTCATAATCTTAGCCCATAGCTTCCTGGCAGCTCTAAACTTAGCTACCTCTTCCAGCAAGTCGTTGTGAGCATTAAAGAAGAATGACAGCCTTGGTCCGAAATCATCTACATCCAAGCCTGCTTTTATCGCAGCTTCAACATAAGCGATTCCATCAGCAAGTGTAAATGCTACTTCCTGTGCTGCTGTCGAGCCTGCTTCCCTTATGTGATATCCGCTTATGGATATTGTGTTCCATTTAGGTACTTCTTTTGAACAATATTCAAAAATATTAGTGATTAATCTCATGGACGGTTCTACAGGGAATATGTAAGTTCCTCTTGCTATGTACTCCTTAAGTATGTCGTTCTGTATAGTCCCTAAGAGCTGGTCTGGTGATACTCCCTGCTTTTCTGCAACGGCTATATACATTGCCAGCAGCACTGAAGCAGGCGCATTTATTGTCATAGAGGTACTTACTTTATCAAGTGGAATACCATTAAAGAGTATTTCCATATCCTTCAGGGAATCTATCGCAACTCCAACCTTTCCTACTTCCCCTTCAGAAAGCGGATGATCAGAGTCATAGCCTATCTGTGTCGGCAAGTCAAAAGCCACACTTAGTCCTGTTTGACCTTGCTCCAATAGGTATTTATATCTATTATTGGATTCTTCCGCAGTTGCAAAGCCTGCATACTGTCTCATTGTCCAAAATTTGCCCCTGTACATGGTAGGCTGAACGCCTCTAGTGTAGGGATATTCCCCTGGATATGACAAATCTTTGCCATAGTCAAGGTTCTGTATGTCTTCCGGTGTATAAGCCCTCTTCACCTTGATGCCTGATGAGGTCTCAAACTCCTTCTTCCTTTCAGGCTGTTTGGCAACAACTTTTGCATTGACAGTGTTTTCCCAGTCTTCATTAGCTTTCTTCAACTGTCCCAGCTTTTCCTTGTCGAACATATTTACCCTCCTTATTGATTTGAATAGAATTAAAGCAAACATTCTAGACACACACTTGATATTATAGAAACTTGCATTTCAAATCGCATTATGAAATTAAACTTTCATAGTAAGTACGTTTTTGCAAGTTTTCCTTCTCTTTATTTATATTACCATATTATAGACTGGGCTGTGTACTCTTTTTTGCACATTTTTTGAAATTATTATGTTAAATAATTGATCGTTTACCATTACCTATTATACAACATTTCCGCCCTTTCTACCTGTCCTATCCAAAAATTTTGAAAGTTCAATAATATATCTTTCGTGTGTGCCTTCCCCAATCTTTTCTTGCTCGTCGTACGCTTCAACTGTGAAGGTAAGCTTCTTTCCCTCTATGCCGGAAAGCTCAGCCTTGGCGGATACCTTCATGCCCACAGGTGTTGCAGCCATATGCTTCACATTCAGGCTGAGACCCACAGTAGCAAAGCCCTCTCCCAAGTGCGGATCAACTGCATTAAGTGCTGCATTTTCCATGAGAGCTATCATCATAGGGGTTGCAAAGACCCTGACACCTCCGCTGCCAAACTTAACTGCAGTATCATCCTCACCTACAACTTTTTCTACTTGTGCCGTCATTCCAATTTTTAAATCAAAACTCATAACATTCACTCCTCTTCATTTATATTTTTACTAAAAAAGACCTAACCTTATATAAGGTTAGGTCTTTGAATTATGCGTTTACAAACACTTCTTCGAATTCAGCCTGATCAAGCTTTTCTCGTTCTAGGAGCGCCTGGGCTACCCCATGAAGCTTGCTGATATTTTCTTTTAATAGTGTTTCGGTCTTTTGATACGCAGTATCTATGACCTTCCTTATTTCCTTGTCAATCAATGCTGCTACCTCTTCGCTGTAGTTCCTCGATCTTCCAAAGTCCTTGCCGATAAATACCTCATCATGATCTGAGCCAAAGCTCATAGGTCCAAGGGACTCACTCATGCCATACTCGGTTATCATCTTTCTGGCAATTGCAGTAGCTCTTTCAATATCATTTCTAGCTCCTGTGCTTACATCGTCAAGTATAAGTTTCTCTGCAACTCTTCCGCCCAGCAAGCTTACTATCTGCTCTTCAAGCTCGGATTTAGACATGTAGAACTTATCCTGCTTTGGTAAGGATATTGTATAACCACCGGCTCTTCCTCTCGGAATAATCGATATCTGATGTACAGGGTCAGCATTCGGCATAAGCTTTTGTACAACTGCGTGGCCTGCCTCGTGGTAGGCTGTAAGTTTTTTGTCATGCTCGCTGACTACCTTGCTCTTCTTCTCAGGTCCTGCAATTACTCTTATTGTAGCTTCATCAAGATCAACCGCTTCTATCTTCTTCTTACCCCTTCTTGCTGCCAGAAGAGCTGCTTCATTCATTACATTTTCAAGGTCTGCTGGAGTAAAACCAGTCGTCCCCTTAGCCAAGGTTTCCAAGTCCGCTTCTAATGAAAGGGGCTTATTCTTTGCATGTATCCTCAAAATCTCTTCTCTCGCTTTAACATCAGGTATTCCAACGGTAATTTGTCTATCAAAACGTCCCGGCCTCAGAAGCGCGGGGTCCAGTATGTCAGGTCTGTTAGTCGCTGCAATGATTATAATGCCTTCGTTGACGCTGAAGCCATCCATTTCAACCAGCAGCTGGTTAAGGGTCTGCTCTCTCTCGTCATGTCCTCCGCCGAGTCCTGCACCTCTGTGTCTTCCAACTGCATCTATTTCATCTATGAATATTATGCAAGGTGAGTTTTTCTTAGCTTGCTCAAACAGGTCTCTTACTCTCGATGCACCGACTCCAACAAACATTTCCACGAAGTCAGAACCGCTTATGGAGAAGAAAGGTACTCCTGCTTCACCGGCTACCGCTCTGGCAAGATAAGTCTTGCCTGTTCCTGGAGGTCCCACAAGCAGTATGCCCTTGGGTATTCTTGCTCCAAGCTCAATGAACCTTCTTGGCTGCTTCAGGAAGTCAACTATCTCACCCATCTCTTCCTTTTCTTCATCTGCCCCTGCCACATCGGCAAAGGTTATCTTCTTCTTATCATCTGTATGAAGCTTTGCCCTGCTTTTCCCAAAGGACATCACACGGTTGCCCCCGCCCTGGGATTGCTGCGTAAGTACAAAGAAGAATACCACAAATATTACTATCAGCACTATTGACGGCAGTATCGAAAGCCATGCCGATGCTGCTGACTTGATCTCGTATTTAACATTTAATCTGTCACGCTCTATATAGTCCTGCACCAATTGATTGAACTCAATAGTGGGCACTATAGCCTCAAAGCGTTTGGTGTTTGCTATTTTACCTGAAACAAGGGATGTACCGTCGGAATTAGACACAGTGACTTCTGTTATCCTTCCGCTCTCGATTTCTGTAACCAACTGGGTATAGGACAGTTTTTCCTTAACAGGTTCTGCATTTTGAATAATCAGTACAAACATATATATTATGATGATAATCAATATATAAAAGCTTATACCTCTTAAGAATTTCTTCAACAATAGCCCTCCTCTTCAAGAGATATGATACTTAGACGGAACTTTTTTATACAAGCCAAAAATATTGCCATTTTTATTGGCAATAGAAATATTTTAGCATACCAGCATTTAAAACACAACATTGCCAGCACATTCATAAAATGCCTAAATGGCTGACATTTCATCAAATACGCTGTTTATTACTCTGAGTAAACCTCAGGCTTAAGCACACATACAAAAGGAAGGTTTCTGTAGACTTCTGCATAGTCAAGTCCATAACCTACAACAAACTCATCAGGAATCTTAAACCCAACATATTCGATATCCACTTGCGCTTTTCTTCTGTCAGGCTTGTCAAGAAGACTGCAAACCTTAACACTTTTAGGATTCCTGGTTTTGAAGTTTTCTATCAGATAGCTTAATGTAAGGCCTGTATCCACAATATCTTCTACGATAAGGACATCTTTGCCCTCTATTTCCCTCTCCAGATCCTTAATAATCCTAACCACGCCGGATGACTTGGTTGTGGAGCCATAGCTTGATACAACCATAAAGTCCATTGTCAAGGGAAGATCTATTGCCCTGACCAAATCTGAAAGGAACAGCATACATCCTTTAAGTATACCCACAATCAGCAAATCCTTGCCCTGGTATTCCGCTGTCAGCTGCTTGCCTAATTCCTCAACCCTTCTTGCTATTTCCTCTTCACTTATCATTATGCTCTTTATATCATTCTGCAAAACGTTACCTCCTTATGTATTTGATCACAACAGCAGCTGAAGTTTCATCAGTGATTTTATACTTTTCACTAAGCCTGCCACCGATAATCCAAACAATCTCATTTCCATCGGCAATTAGTTCAAGGCTATCTCTTTTCTCTCGAGGTACCTTTTCATCTATCAGGTACTCCTTGAGCTTCTTGGTTCCTTTCATGCCTATAGGGGCAAACATATCCCCGGGCTCACGGTATCTCAGTACGAGTTCCTCTTTGACCTTGGAAGGATCGATATATATCATATCCTTCTGTCCTCTTAGCTCCCCGATATCCTTTGCCCTTCTTATTTCGATTGCCATTCTGCCTTCTGTGGTGTCAAAACTATTGTCGTAATCATATTTTAACTTATAATAACATTTTTTATCAGCCTTAACAATATCTTTTGCTAGTACAAGCATATCGTAGGATATATATGCTTTAAGCTTATGGGGAAGCATCACTGCAGCTCCAGTGGCTTTTTGCGCAAGCTCCAGCACTCCTTCAAAGTGCTTGAATTCAAATCCATTCAGGGTATTTGAAAGCTTCTCAATGCATTGCCTGATGATTCTTCTCTGCAATGCAATGTGAAGGTCTTTAAGCTTTGGTACATTAATAGACACCCTGTCCTCAAAAATGTCTGCAACTTCATTGAGTATTCTTGCTGCCTCAACCTCCATGAAATCGTTCTCATCCCTTACCAGAAGGGAAAACCTGTTTAATGCCATCATTATATTGGGATTAAAATTCTTTTCTATGTATGGGATCAGCTCGAGCCTTACCTTATTCCTTTGATATATCGGCTCCAGATTGGTCTTATCCAGACAAGGGGTCAAGCAGTTTTCTGCGCAGTACTCCTCGATTCTGCATCTTTCAATCTCCAGCAGCGGGCGTATGATGTTTCCTCTTACAGCCTCAATTCCCTTAAGTCCGTCTATACCGCTTCCCCGCATAAACCGCATCAATATCGTCTCTATATGGTCATTTAGATTCTGCGCTACAGCTATTTTGCTCCCTCCGACCTCCCGGCATACCCGGTCAAATAGCTTGTATCTGATTTCCCTGCCTGCTTCCTCAGGTGAAAGTCCGGTTTCCTCAATGTATGCGGGCACATCAAAAACCTCAATGAAAGCCGGAATGCCCCATTCCTTGCAAATCTCCCCTACAAAAGCCGCATCTGCATCTGCAGCCGCGCCCCTGAACATGTGGTTAAGATGCGCCGCATAAAGGCTGCAGCCATACTCTACGCTTAGCTCCTTTAATACACTGAGCAAACATAGCGAATCAGGACCTCCCGAAACCCCAACCACTATTTTGTCGCCTTCATTAAGCATATTATGCTTATATATTGTTTTTCTAACATCCTCAATAAGACCTGCCATAAGCCCACCCTCATTATAATTAGCATTTGTACTCTACAATAATGCTATCATATAGTATCTACAATTAAAAGCTATAAAGTACAATACAATTTAACAATCTAAAGGATATTTCCCAAAATGAATAATTGAACGGCTTTCACTTGTTGTTATCAAGCAAAAACCGTTCTTATTAAAACCGCCAGCAATACAGACAGGAAAGCTATAACAGCGTTCAACGCATGTGTGAGCCTTCTGCCTGCAAAGCTGAAGCGGCATATAGTACCCAGCCTGTCACATAGACTTCCGCAATCTGAAATGCTGCCGTCAAGGCAGCCATTTATCATATCATACAAACCTTGCGGAAAACAGCACTTTTTTAACCGGCTAAGCACCTTTGGGAGCTTCTCTGCCTCAGGATTGATATCCTTATTCAAAAGCATGGATATTAGCAGTATAATAATTGCAAAAACCTGGTAGGATAAGTCCGCTGTCCTGCTGCCGGCATTCCAATTGAATCTGTCGTACATAGGTGTGTATTCCTTCACTCTTTCACCGATAGCCGTGATGCTTCCCAAATCAATAAGCCTTATAAGCCCGTTCCTTTTATCAATCATTATATTTTCATATTTGAGGTCGGTATATACAAAGCCTTTCTCATTAATGCCCTTTAACACCTCTGCCACAATTGTGATAATATCAAGCTTGCTGGAAAAGGACAGCTTCTCTTTGGTAATTGCATCCCTCAGAGTATAACCCTCAATAAATTCCATAATAAAAAAGTGATAAAGCTTATTGTTCTTTTCACAGTCATCAAGCTCAAATACTTCTGGTGCAAAGCACATACCTGAGAATTTGCTCAGATTGCTGTACTCCTTTGTGATGCTGACTAAATCCTGGCTGATTTTCATTGCATAACTTTTCCCTGCCTCATCAGTCACCAGATAAATATCACCTATTCCGCCTGCACCAAGCTTTTTTAAAAGGGTATAGACCTTTCCGCTCCACCGACCCTTTAACCTGTCATATTTGTTGCTATACATAATATTTCAGGGCTTCACACTCCCCCGAAATATCAGCTCCACTTACCTCATAATACTGATACATAAGCTCACAAGCTTTGAGTATAGCCGGTCCTGTTGGTGTGCCGCCACCGGAGCTTATCCTTTCAAGCTTCTGCCTAAGTATGTTAATATCATTGGTAAAGCCGCAGATGATGCTGCACATCCCTGCATCCTCTCCCGGATAGGTTATGACAGCTATACTGCTATTGCCTTTCCTTCCCTGTAAGCTCACCAGAAGCTCAGCCACACTCCTTTTTGCAATTGAAAGCTTCTCTTTCATGCTTCCGCTGGTATCAAGCACAACAACGCACTTAAGGTTGATATTCTCTCCATATTTTTCAATAAAATCTACAATCTTAAGCCTTGATTTGGGTTCCAGATTCTCGATTTCCTCTCCCATCATGGATTTAAGCTGTCTGCTGACTATTTGCTCAATTGTCTTCTGGGCAGTTCTGTGTGTAAGGTTCTGTATGGTCCTGCTCAGATCTTCTATATGGGAATACTCGCATAGCCCGCCTCCTGCCTTTGCGATTTCCTCCACCTCTTCAATATCCTTTTCATCACTGCTGCCTCTTAAGTTGATAACACCGATGGTGCTTAAAATAATTCCGGCAGCATATGCCCTTTTCGCTGCATCAATAGGGCTTATACCCACATTGGACCTGCCGTCGGTAACAACTATTATCTGCTTTATTTCTCCACTCTCTATAAGTGTGGCCATAAAAAAACCTCCCTGCTTGGTAAATGTTTGAAACTTAGTTTATAAGTCCTTTCATAATATTTGCCAAAAAAGAAGGTTGTTATTCAATTTATAGCCTACATAGTCTCCCATACCTTTGCGGCCATCACAGTCATATCATCCGGAGCTACCCCTCCGTTTGCTTCTAGGCAGCTTTGAATTATATCCTCTGCTATTCTTTGTGGATTTCTCGTATCCATGTTCATTATCATATCCGCCAGCCATTTCTCCTTATCGACAATATCCTTATTGCAGTCCAGAACACCATCAGTAACCATGATTACAAAATCGCCGTCCGTAAGCTTTTTCTTAACAAGCTCCACATCGATATGGCTTAATATACCGACAGGCAAGGTACCGTTTCTTATAATCTGTACGCCATCCTCATGCTTTATAAAGGCAGATACGGCACCCACCTTTACAAATTCCACCTCTCCTGTATACTGATTAATCACATTCATATCTATTGTTGAATAGGTTTCCTCATTGGACTTTAACAGCATCAACGAATTTATTGCCTTCAAGGCCACATCTTTATCAAAGCCTGCATATAAAAACTTTTCCAGCAAGGTTATGGTAGTATTGCTTTCCAGTGCAGCCTTTGCCCCAGTTCCCATGCCATCGCTCAACGCCAGCATGAATTTTCCGTCCTTCAGCTCAATAAATGAATAATTATCCCCTGAGACAGTACCCGATTTGTTCACCCTTGCAATGCCTGTGGCAATTTGATATCTATGGGCTTCCTTCAACTTTATGCTGCATATGCTGTCATGTATCAAATCACAACCCATCTCCTTCTTGTTGAACTTTCTTCCGGTTATCTTGTTTACAACAGGTATGATGTTCTTCATGCATTCACGCTTTCCACCACAGCTGCCCATTCTAATATCAATATCCAGGGTGCTTCCTGCTTTAGCCACTATTACATCCTTAACGTGCACTGCCTCGTTATCCAACCCTACCATTATAAGCTCCTCCATGTCCCTGTCAAAATCCACATCCATGTCTATCTTTAAAGCCAGGTCAGATACCACCGCGGATACCTCCTTTAGCTGGTCGCTTACAAGCAACCTGCTTTCATTCATTTTTTTCCTCCAGCTGAGCCCATTCCTATACATATCGTAATAATACCTCAGGCCTTGGATTATTTCCTCAGGCTTCAGGCAGCGCTCCTTGAAGCTCTTAAGGCTGTCATTCTTCTTGGGATCTACTCCGTTCTCTATCATGGTCAGCAGGTTGAAAAGGTATTGGTAGCTCTTATAGAAGTCCCTTTTCCAGCAGCTGTTGCCCATTCCGCAGCCCGAGCAAGTTTTTCCCACCACCTGGTCTATTATCTGTGTTGCATCATTTTGTGAGAAGTAATTGCCTTCCTGTACAGTATCCTTCAGTGTCTCGGCAAGAGATTTGTATACTCCCGAAAGCTCAGAAAGCCTTTCAATGGTATGTTCTTTCACTCTCATACTGTAGGATCTTTCCTTAAGGTATTCACCTGCAATAATGGTCTTATAGCCAGACAGCCTTTTCAGTAAGCCTGCAGGCAGACAAGCGAACAGCACAGAAGCAGCGAATATCTCATAAAACCTTATTAATACCTCTGTAGAACCGTTTATATAGAAGGTCATAAGTGCATTACTTATTATGAAGCCCATAGGGCAGCCAAACCTGCCGAGGTTCTTCAGTAGACCGCACATCAAGCCGCAAAGGCCATAGACCCCAATGGCAGATGGCAGAATCGAGCCGGATAAGGCCTGTACTATTCCCATTATGATTCCGACCGCCGCGCCCACTCCCGTATTGCCCAGGTAGGCAAAAACCATGATTATAAAAATAATGAGTATGTTTTTAACCGAAAGCCCTGCAACAGAGAACTCTGCTCCGACAAAGCAGAAGGCTGCCAGCACAGTAACAGCCACCACCTCCTCTGCAGAAAGCACCCTCCTATTTTTATAATTTTTTATAATGGGTATTGAATAGTCATAAATATAAATAAGTGTGGCAATCAAAAGCGACTCTATAGCCACCATTAAAAGATCATAAAGATAATAATCCTGTACATAAAAAATAAAATACCCTGCGATAAGGTTGGCCAAAGCAGCAGCCGCAGAAACTACTAATTTCTTATTAGCTTTAATCTTATGAGCAGCAACATACAAAAGCATAAATAAAAGAGCAGAAAAAAGGTATTTCAGCAATATTGCCTTCTCCCCAATACTCAGTACGCCGAGCAGAATGCTTGTCCCTACAATAAAGAAATTCAAATCCTGAATCATTGCAGCCGCAAGAAAAGCCATACTAAAGGGGTTTAAAAAATCCAATATAACCGCTCTGCCCAATAGCAGCCCCAAAATGCCCAATATAACATACAGCTTAAAATTGCTGTTCATGAAAAGATCAATAGAATGCTTTAACTTTCCACCCTTGCTTGTAACACTATGATTTGATATTGTTGCCAATCCAGCCACCGCCTATTAGTTTATTGTTTTCATATACCTTACTGCAAATGCTTGTACATTAATAAATCGCCAACATAAAATTATCGTATATGAATTCTAACACAAGGGGTTTGAATAATTTGTCAGGTTAGGTGCCAGAAACTAGAAAACTTTTAGACAGCGGGAAGGTTTTTTTGACATAGGAAGTGTTGTATGTGTAAGATAAGACAAATCAATGCTTCAGCTGCACTAATCCGTAGTCAGTAATTGGCGCTCTGGAGGTTAAAGCAAAAAATAAAAAAAACTCAGACCTAAATCTGAGTGTATAAACAATATGGTAGCGGCGGGGAGATTTGAACTCTCGACCTGTCGGGTATGAACCGAATGCTCTAGCCAGCTGAGCTACGCCGCCATATATTATAATGCCTGTCACCTGACGGTGTGCACCACTAAGTAGCGCAGGCTCTGAATAAACTTTATTTGGTTGCGGGGGAGGGACTTGAACCCACGACCTCCGGGTTATGAGCCCGACGAGCTACCAACTGCTCTACCCCGCGATGATTTTGGTGCCGAAGACCGGAATCGAACCGGTACGGTCGGTAAGGACCGCAGGATTTTAAGTCCTGTGCGTCTGCCAGTTCCGCCACTTCGGCTTTAGAAACTTGATGCCGCGTCTTAACGACAAATACTATTATATCTCCTTTAGCTATAAACGTCAATACCTTTTTTACTGGTATTTATACCCTTTTGGCTGTCTTGGTTTTTCAATGATTGGTTTCGTTTAAAATGTACTTTACTATGATTCCTTCGAGATTGTCATTCTCACTGATAGTCAAACTATCTTTCTTCAAGCCTTCAATCAGATGCTTCAATATATATATGCCAGCCGGTATCACATCCGCTCTTTCCTTCTGTAGTCCTTTAACATCACAGCGAGCTTGGACGGGCATATCCTTCAGCATCCTGAAGGTGTCATCAACAAAACTAATATTTATGATAGTATTATGTACGATTGAAGGATCATATATGCTCAAGCCGTGAAATATGGCTGCTACGGTAGTTGCAGTACCACCTATAGCAATTATTCTATCTATCTTTTTTTCGTTCAAATATTCTAGCGGCTCTTTAAAAATCATATTAAGCTTTTCTTTCAAATTCGCAGTATCTTCATTGCTTATTGGGTTGCCTGTAATAAACTGCTCTGTCATTCTAACCGTTCCGGCAGGAATGCTTACAGAGTAGTCTATTTTATCCTTGCTGCCAAGCACTAGCTCAGTGCTTCCACCACCTATGTCAATTACAAGTACATTCTCTTGAGGGTTCTCGATTTCACTCATTACGCCTTTCAGTCCAAGCTCAGCCTCTTCCTCGCCGGTGATGATTCTCACTTCCACACCAGCCTGATTCTTTGCGTCAGCTGCAAAGGCTTCTCCGTTCAATGCATCACGAACTGCACTTGTTGCTATTGTGAATACTTCCTCTGCACCGTACCTGTCGGCTTTGTTCTTAAAGTATTTCAGAGCATCAATATTTCTTGCAAAGGACTTTTCTGTTATCAATCCTGTCTTTGAGACATCCTTCCCTATTCTTGTTACCATGAGCTCTTTTTCTTTTTTTGCTATGGAATTGCCTACAATTTCACAGAGCATCAATCTCATCGAGTTTGTACCAATGTCGATAGCAGCTATTCTTTTCATTTGCTTCTCCTTTTAGTATTCCATTTTTATTGATTTTATAATAACAAATATGGTGATAGTCTTGCTTGTTAAAATATCTTTACACAAATAATAAACTGCCAGACTTGCTGACAGTATATTTATGCTAAAAAATATTGAATTATTGCGGTTTATTAGTAATCTATTTTGTCAAATAGCATTAGTTCTTTGGGGATCCTTCGCTTTTCCTGTATCCACCGTTGCGTTTTGAGTCAGTATTTTTCTTAAGCTGTTGAAGTTTTTCATCGCTTTCCTTAAGGAATTTTGACATGCGGTCTTCAAATGAATTTCCCTGGTTTTTTCTTGATTCCTGTTCCCAGTCGATTTCCATTGGCCTCACTATTCTCTTAATCACTTGCGCCTGTTTTATAGAAAGGTTGATTTTGCCATTCTTTTCAACAGATAGAACCTTAACCTTTACCTTGTCCTTTTCTTTGATAAAGTGCTTAATATCCTTTACGTAAGTATCTGCAATTTCTGATATATGAACCAGACCCATTTTACCTTCTGGCAGCTGAATGAAGGCTCCAAAGCTTGTTATACTTGAAACTACACCCTCAACTACCTTACCTTCCTCTATAGGCATATAAAAAATACTCCTCCTTTAATAAGCAATAGAACTGCTATGGATATAATATATTAAAACCCTTCTGCTGTCAATATTGTACCTAATTATCCCTATTCTGTATATTTTTATCAGCAGAAGATTGATCAATGTAGACCCGTTCTCCGGATTTGACAAGACCCAGCTGCTCCCTGGCCATTTTCTCTATGTATTCAACCGAGGTAGCATTATTGATCATTTCCACCAGCTTATCATTATCCCTTTTAACAGCTTCTATTTTTGTGACTGCGGCCTGTTCAGACTTTTTTAGCTCAGAAATTGCAAACTGCTGGTTTATTATTGTAAACACAGCATAACCCATAAAAATAACCATGAATAGATTTTTAAACTTAAGCTTCCGCTTTTTCATCTGCATCCCCTCGATATTCAACATCTCAATTCATACTGAACCTTAAGTACATAGTATATATAACTAATAGTATGTACAATAATTGTATATATACCTTAAGTTTTCTGTAATCCCAAAGTGTAGCAAATATTTATATTCGACGGCGGGTAGAAAAACCCTTTAAAATAAGGCTCTAAAAAGCAATTTAATTCCCTTTTTTGTTTTTCCTTTTCACTATCAGACTATAATATTTCTTTGAGTCATCTATTATTTGTTTCGGCAATTTTCGCACTTTTCTTAACCTTATTTTTTTCTTACCCAGCATTCTCGAAAAACCATAGTAGCATCGGTACAAGAAGGAGCATAATAGCTTTATCGGCAGAACAAAAATGGAATTGGTTTTCTTAAAGAAACTAATGATATTCTTGTATAAGAAATGTAGTACCCCTGCAGCAATCCTCCCCAGAAGCTTTTCATATAAATAGAACCCTACCAGAAAGCCTATAAAGATATATGACCTTATATCACCGTAGCTGCTGGAAAAAACGGCCCAAATAACCACTGCAAATACTGATAAGAGAAATAGTATATCCCAAAAAGAGGTGATTAGCCCTTCATTTCTTTTCTTTCCCTTCAAAACCCTATAAAAATCATATAAAACGCCTATTAATATTCCTCCATATACTGTATAAGAAAATACATAACTCTGAAATTGAACGGTTTCCACTGAAAAACCTCCTCAACAACGGTTTTAATATTTCAAATTCGTCTGGACGGATTTGCATGACAATTTTCCATTACAAAATCGCGTGCATGCGCCACAGGCTTTATCATATGAAGCAGGGTATCCGGCTGAATATGATAAACGGCACAGTCAACTACATTGCCAAACTGTAATTAACCATGCCGTTTTGGAATAGTGAACAATTAATAAGTGCTTATTAACATAACATTTTTCTATTAATTTAAGATGTTAATAATGCACATCATTGATGTTGTGCCCTGCTGCCTGATACGAATACTGTTACAGGGCACATACATATTCATCTTCATTTAAAAATGTTGCTCAAAAAACTGCCGGTTTTTTTGACATCTATTTTGTCGTTGTAAACACAAGAAATTATGTACCCCTCCACAAACAGGTTGCCATCATCTACGCTCAGCTTATTGATGTGCAATTCTGTTCCTCTTATTGTGAGGCCTCCTGCTTCAGTATCCAATACCACCGTATTGTCATCAAAACTGGTTACATCCCTGACTCCGGTGATTATCAGCTTTTCGCGTCCTTCTATTGTAATATTGTGAGGTTTTGACTTTATCAGTTTCTTTTCTTCCATAAAAAAACCCCCTAGGCATATATAATATTTATATGCAGGGAGCTTGCAATTATGAATAAATTAACCTTGTGTTGAAAAGCACTGGTTACTCTATAATCTTATACATTTCCTTAGCAGCTACTTTAGTTGCATTAGCGGATATGTCTACTATTTCTGCTTTAATGCTTTTTTCGCCGAATACTATCTCAATTACGTCTCCAACCTTTACCTCGGCACTTGGCTTAGCCTGTTTGCCATTAAGATATACCTTATCACCTATACAGGCATCCTTAGCTACAGTCCTTCTTTTTATAAGTCTGGAGTTCTTAAGATATTTATCAAGTCTCAATCAAATCACTTCCTGCACTCTTTATAGTGAAAAATCAGGCCATTAGGCCTGATTTTTCTTAAATATGTACTTAATTCTACTTATTTACGAGATCTTTAAGGTCTTTGCCAGCTTTGAATATTGGAGCTTTTGATGCTGGTATTTTTATTTCTTCTCTTGTTCTTGGGTTTCTGCCTACTCTTGCTTTTCTTTCTTTAACTTCAAAAGTTCCAAAGCCAACTAACTGAACTTTGTCACCAGTTGCAAGAGCTTCTTCTACACTTTCTATTAGTGCTTTAAGAGCCTTTTCTGAATCTTTCTTTGTCATTGCACTTTTTTCAGCCATTTTGCTGATAAGATCTGATTTATTCATTATTCTTCCCTCCATTTTATATTTTGTAGGAAATATTTACTGTTTATGGATATTCTACCTCGTTCGCAAAAATCCTTCTTTTTTTTCTACATTATTCAACTTTTTTTGTAAAACCTTGCTGTTTTGCTTGATTCCAGAGCTTATCCATCTCCTGCAAGCTCATTTTATCAAGTTTTTCTCCGGATTGCAAGGCAGTTTCCTCAATATACCTAAATCTTTTTATAAATTTCTCTATAGTGGTTCTAAGCGCGAGCTCCGGTTGTATCTTTAAGAATCTCGAAACGTTTACAACAGAGAACAGTAAATCCCCGATTTCTCCTTCTATTATGGCTTTCTCACCGGTTTTATATACCTCCTTGACCTCTTCTGCTTCCTCGTAAACCTTTGAAAATGCGTCTTCTATGTTGTCCCAGTCAAAGCCGGCTAAAGCTGCTTTTTGCTGGATCTTGTACGCTCTCATCAGAGCAGGCAGTATCTCCGGTATATCCACAAGGGTCTGCGTATATGTATCTATTCCTTTATGTTTGCGCTTTGATGCTTCCCAGCTCTTTAATGCTCCGCTTTCACTTGTTGCCTTTACATCCCCAAACACATGAGGATGCCTTATAATCAATTTGTTTACTATATTGGTTATTACCTCATTAACATCAAATTCTCCGTCCTCCCTGGCTATCTGCGAGTGGAACACAACCTGCAGCAGCAGATCTCCAAGCTCCTCAACTATTAGGTCAAGATCATCCTTCTCGATAGCATCCAATACCTCATAGGTTTCCTCAAGAAGGTATGGTTTTAAGGATTCTCTTGTCTGCTCCTTATCCCAGGGACAGCCATCCTCGCCTCTCAGGTTTTCCATAAGCTCCACCAGGTCGTCGAAGCTCTTGTATTTAGCCCCATCTAATGCAGGTGGTATATAAACGCTTGTGAGATAATCCACCCATTCTAACCTATCAAGCTCATAAAGCGGTATCCTTACAATACGCTCCATGCCCGCTACTCCTGCTGCCCTAATGACACAGATCTCAAAGTCATCCTTGTAGTAATCCATGAGTTTGAGCTTTACTTCAGAAGCTACCAGTCTGTCATACACCTGCGTGATTATGTTTCCGCATTTCTTATCAGGCTTCTGAACTTTGATACTCAAGCCGTCTATGATTTTCAACCCATAGGCCGGGTCTATCTTCAGAGCACTTAATATAACGTCTATAAAGCTAAGTGAAGGAACCATGCTTACTTGGATTCCCTCTCCAGCCTTCGCCATAATAAGCTCCACGCTTTTCTCTGCAACCATAGGATGTCCCGGTACGGCATATACTACTTGGCCCTTTTCGAGGCATAGATTTATTACACGCTGGCTTATTCTCTCATAAGTCTCCTCAAAGGATTCTCCTGTTTCATAAATATCATCACAGCATGTAAAATTAATGCCCTGTTCTCTCATACGGTCTACTACCGGATGCTTTTCGGTCCTCAGCACCAGGGTTTCTGCCCCTTTTAGGGTTTCAAGGGCTTCCAGGCTCAATTGCCTGTAGTCACCTGGTCCCAGTCCCACAATTATTATCTTTAGCATGTTTGATTTCCGCTCCTTCTCTTCTGCTTTATCCGGGCGAACACTGTTCGCCCCTACCGTCCTTGAACCATATATTTTAAAGCAATCCTTTTTTCTTCAATATGCTTGAAAGCCTTTTGCCTCCAGGAGCCATTTCCAGCTCTTCTGTAGCAACGCCTTTTATTAGTATAAGGATTATTGCATATATCAATCCGGCCAACATTATGCTTATGAGTGTTGCCAGTGAGTTGCTCCCCAATAATTCGAATACCAGCCTATAGGTGAAAAATGCGGTTGCAACCATTGCGCCTGTTGCTATTAATGGCTTCATTATAATTTTGAACAAGCTCATACTGGATTTTTGATATTTCATTATTGCATACAGATTCAATATTGCCGAGACTGCATAGCCGCACACTGTACCTAACGCCGCACCCCTTATATTTACTGCTGGAATTGAGGTCAGAACATAGCTTACCACAATCTTAACAAAAGCCCCGATTACAAGATTTACTACCGGTATTCTCTCCTTGCCCATACCCTGCAGTATTCCAGTCATAGTCTGCACCAAAGTCAGAAAAATTACTGACATGGAAACGTATTGCAGTACCATACCCAGTGACGCGGGCTCAGCCGGATACATGAGCTTCATTATAGGACCTGCAAGTATAAAAAGTCCAAAAGCAGCAGGAAGTCCAATTATAAGACTTACTCTAATTGCCAGCTCTGACTTTCTGGTCGCTCCAGCAAAATCGTTCTTTGCTATGGATTCAGATATGGCCGGTACAAGGCTTGCTGCCAGTGCTATTGTAAACACTTGCGGCACATTAACAAAAGCTCCTGCCATCCCTTTAAGCTGCCCAAGCAGACTGGTGGCTGTCTCAAGGGAGAAGCCCGCTGACTGCAGCCTATCCATTACTATAAATGTATCCAGTACTGTCATGACAGGCATAATGCTTCCGCCAATAGTTATTGGAACCGCAAATATGAGAATCCTCTTTGCTATGCTTGCTGCGGATTCCATTTTGCGATTGCCGCTACTGCTTATGCCCAGTCTTATTTCGCTTCTTTTTGCCCTATAGATATATAATAGGGTGAGAAAGCTTGCAAGTCCTCCGATAGAAGTGCCGAACACTGCGCCTCCGGCTGCAGCCTGAAAGCCCACTGACAGGAACATTATCGCAAATATGAAGCCAAAGACCACTCTTGCTATCTGCTCTGTCACCTGGGATATACCGCTGGGTGTCATGTTCTGCATGCCCTGAAAATAACCTCTGAAGGCCCCGCTTAAAGATACTGTGAATACCGCAGGGGCAACACAAAGAACAGCAATATATGCTCCCGGATTCTTAACCGACGTCACAAAGCTCTCAGCGTTGAAAAACAATACTGCCGAAAGTGTTATGCCGAGGAAGGCTATCAATGCAAGTGCAACCTTGAAGGTCTTGTGCGCTTCATCACGTCTTCCAAGCTCAATTTTTTCTGATACCAGCTTTGAAATTGCAATAGGTATCGAGTATGCCGAAATAGTAAGCATCAATATGTATAGGTCATATGCAGTCTGGTAGTAAGCCATACCTTCAGAGCCTATGATCCTGCCCAAAGGTATCCTGTATATGGCACCTAAAGCCTTTGATATAATACCCGCTACTGCGAGTATTGCAGCACCTTTAATAAATGATTGTTTTCTTGAACTCATTTGCGACCTCCCCAAAATAACTTATATAAATAAATTCAAAGCTAATTATACTATTGCTCTTCATCAAACATTACTATTTTATCATATATGCTGGGCTTTATATAGCACATTTGCAAAGTACTAGAGGGAATGCACATTACGAAGCACTAACAACATATCCACTTTAGTTTGCATTATTAACTCTACCATTTAAAAATATACACAAATAGGCTGTAGTAGAACAAAAACAAAGATCTGCTCACCCCGATTTTTTCAATGGTGAGCCTTGGGCTCTGCAAACAAAAAAGTAGCAGCCTTTAAGACTACTACTTTTGTTAATCCTTCATTACTGTTCCATTTGTTTTCCGAGGAAGCTTGCTGCAGTTTCTGATATTTTGATTTCAAGTTCACCCATCTGTACGTTAGGATCTTTAGAAAGTACTAAAACTGCGCCTATTGAATCACCTTGGGTCATTATTGGTGCTATAACACCAGCTGTATATTTGGATGTACCTTCTTCATCGGCAGCTATGTTAACCATCTTGTTTTCTCCGGTTAGGCTCATTATAACCGTTGTCTTGTCTTCCATTATCTTTTCCAGAGAAGGGCTGACTCTCTTATCCAACAGTTCTTTCTTCGGCACGCCGGCAACCGCAATAATGTTATCTCTGTCTGCTATGCAAGTGATATGATCCAATGTACTATGCAGGGACTCTACATATTCTCTTGAGAAATCACTGAGTTCACCTATTGGTGAGTATTTCTTCAGTATAACTTCGCCTTCCCTATCAGTGAATATTTCTAGCGGATCGCCTTCTCTTATACGTAGAGTTCTTCTTATTTCTTTTGGTATTACAACTCTTCCAAGGTCATCTATTCTTCTTACGATTCCAGTTGCTTTCAACTTATACCCTCCTTTTTTTAATTTACATAAGTGTCTGTAGTTGTTATTATTTTACCAACTACATTTTTTTATACACAATTTTGTAAATTATAGATAATAAATAAAGTACAGTGGCAAATGAGTTGCCAAACCAAATCAAGGCAAAAAAAACAACTCCGCCCTCTTATTGAGAAACGGAGTTGCTTGATATATCCCTTTACGTACTATTTATATCTATCTTTTATTACTTTAAATTTTTCTCGAACTTTTCTATTTTAGCGTTCTTTCTCATTTCTTCAAGGAGCTTTTCATATTCCCCGCTTTTCTTATCATTAATCATGCTTCCTTTGAGCTGTTCCTTTACGTCCTCGTACTTATCGAGCTTGCTGTCTTCAACCTTTATTATATGGAAGCCGAAATCAGTTTGCACTATTTCACTGATTTCACCTGGCTTTAATGCAAATGCAGCTTTTTCAAAAGGTTCTACCATGTCACCATGTCTGAAGTAGTCAAGATCTCCACTGTTCTCCTTCGCACTTGGATCTTTGGAATTCTGCTTTGCCAATTCCGCGAAGTTTTCTCCTGCTTTTACCCTAACAAGCATTTTTTCTGCATCTTCCTTGGTATCAAGCAAAATATGGCTGGCCTTAACACTTAAAAACTCATTCTGGTGTGTATCATAATAAGCCTTTACCTCTTCTTCAGTCACCGCAAGATTTCCAGTGAGCTTATCAGTAAGCTTGCTGATTGTAAGCTCCTTCTTTACTGACTGCTTGAAATATTCCAGATCCATGCTCTGTCCCTTTAAGAACTCATTGAACTTCTCTTCTGAATCAAAATATTTCTTTGCCTTTTCAACCTCAGTGTTTAATTCATCATCAGTTACTGTAATTCCTAGCTCTGCAGCTTTCTTAAGCTGAAGCTTTTCATCAATCAGCATGTCTAGAAGCTTTTCTCTGGCAACATCGCCGAACTTTCTTCCATCAACCTCTTGCTCCCATACTTCGGTGCCAAACTGCTGCTCATACTGAGCCTTGAATATTCCAAACATCTTGTTGAATTCTTCTTTTTTGACCTCTTCACCAGAAACCTTTGCTACTATGGTGTTATTGTCAACTTCAGGATTTACCCTTACCATATTACAGCCGGCAAGAAATGCTGTCAGCACTATAAATGTCAGGGTCACCAGAAGCAGCTTATACTTTTTATTAAACAATTTTTCATCGCTCCTCTTTTTGTAATTTGATAACTATCTCCACAAGGAGCAGTTAAACAATATTATTTATTGTAGAAGAAAGCTATATGTTTTGCAATAAACACTTTTCATTGAAATTCAAATATTGCAAAAGCATATTCCTTGATTTCATAGGTTGCCTGATTCTTCACCGAACCTTCTTTAATGCAACCTATATAAGCTTACTTATACAATAAATAATTATACCTCATATGACTCATTCTGGAAACTACTAATTTTTTCTAAGAACTCTTTTAAAAACTTGATGTTTTCATCAGGTCTATCCTCATCTATCCTAATTGTAAAGTATGGCTGTCCGCTTGCAGTAAAAAGCAGCTTGTTGACATATTCCCCCGCTACCCTGATTGCAGTCTGGGGCTTGATGCTTTTGTCCGTCTTGAATTTCATTATTATATTATTTTTCTTCTGAGCTATAGATACTACTCCGCATTTTCGAGCCAAATGCTTTATATAGGAAATATCTAAAAGGTTTCTTACCACCTCTGGCAAATCACCAAATCTGTCCTCAATCTCTTCTTCTATATCAAAAAGATCCTCATGATTCCCTATATATGCGATTTTCTTGTATATCTCTATTTTCTGATTCTCGTCTGTTATATAGCTTTCGGGAATAAAAGCACTTATCTGAAGTTCTATCGAAGTATCAATGCTTTCAGTAACCGCTTCCCCTTTAAGCTCTCTGACAGCGTCCTCCAGAAGCTTTATATAAAGATCATAGCCTATGGCTTCCATATGCCCATGCTGCTCCCTGCCCAACAAATTTCCTGTTCCTCTGATTTCCAAATCCCTCATGGCTATCTTGAAGCCGGACCCGAATTCAGTGAATTCTCTTATGGCCTGCAATCTCTTTTCTGCAACTTCATTCAGTACCTTATCCCTTTGATATGTGAAATATGCATAAGCAAGCCGGTTGGAACGACCGACTCTTCCCCTCAGCTGATAAAGCTGGGATAAGCCCATCTTATCCGCATCGCTTATTATTATTGTGTTTACATTTGGTATGTCGAGGCCTGCTTCTATTATCGTTGTACAAACCAGTACATCATATTCATTATTATAGAAATCCAGCATAGTATCCTCAAGGGTCTTCTCATCCATCTGTCCATGGGCAACAGCTACCCTGGCTTCGGGCACCATCTCCTTGATCCTTGCCGCAACCTTCTGTATGCTTCTTACACGATTGTGCAGGTAGTACACTTGCCCTCCCCTTCCAATTTCCTTGGAAATCGCATCCCTTATTACTTCGTCATTATGCTCCATGACATAGGTCTGGACAGGATACCTTTCTTCCGGTGGCTCTTCAATTATACTGATATCCCTTATGCCTATAAGCGACATGTGCAGTGTCCTTGGTATTGGAGTCGCAGTGAGTGTCAGCACATCCACATTCTTTTTCAGGCTCTTGATCTTCTCCTTATGAGCAACCCCAAATCTCTGTTCCTCATCTATTATTAAAAGCCCCAGATCGTTGAATAACAAGTCATTCTGCAAAAGTCTGTGAGTGCCTATTAATATATCAACATTGCCGTTCTTGGAACTGGCAATTACTTTGCTCTGCTCTGAGTGGGTCTTAAATCTTGATAAGACGTCGATATTGACCGGGAAATTGGAGAATCTCTGCACACAGGTGTTATAATGCTGCTGCGCAAGAATAGTTGTAGGCACTAATATCGCAACCTGCTTGTTATCCATGACGCATTTAAAGGCTGCCCTTAGGGCAACCTCTGTCTTGCCATATCCCACATCCCCGCATAAGAGCCTATCCATTACCCTTGGATCCTCCATGCTCTGCTTTATCTCTTCTATGCACCTCAGCTGATCCTGTGTCTCCTCATAAGGGAACATATCCTCAAATTCCTTCTGCCACCTTGTATCCTCCGAAAATTTGAAGCCGACAGCCTGTTGTCTTTCCGCATAGAGCTTCACAAGGTCTACTGCCATTGTTTCTATGGACTTTTTAGCTTTTGCCTTAACCTTCACCCATTCTGCGCCGCCCAGCTTATTCAGCTTGGGACCCTTGTCCTCTGCCCCGATGTACTTCTGTATCATGTCCATCTGGTCTGTAGGTATGAAGAGTTTATCATTCCCGGAATATTTGATATGCAGATAGTCCTTGGTAGTATTTTCTATCTTCAGCTTCTCTATGCCTATATACTGCCCTATGCCATGATTTTCGTGCACCACGAAATCCCCAACCTTAAGGTCAGTAAAGACATCTATTACCTTGCCTTTCTTCTTCTCGGAGGCCTTCCGCTTGGCACCAAAGGCTTCCCTGTCGCTAATCATGGCAAACTTAATGGACGGGAAATCAAAGCCGCTGTTCAATATGCCGGGCAGAATGATTATATGGCCTTCCTTCAGCTCAACGTCAAGCTCGTCCTTGTATACTGCATCTATTTCTCTTTCCCGGAGGTCAGAAGCCAATCGCAAGCCTCTTTCCCTCGCTCCCGCAAGTATCAGTACCTTATACTTGCGTTTTTTCCATATATCAATCTCTTCCATCAGCATGTTCAGCTTTCCATGGAAGGGATGCATTGAGCGGCTTGTAATACTTATGGTTTTCTGCGGATTAAAATCACTATTGCTCTTGTAAAGAGCATCCAGACAGACTCTTCTTTTATCCTGCATCCTTAATAGAATGTCCTCGTAGGTAAATAAGGAATTAAACTGTCCTGCCAGAACCTCGCCATCCTCCAAGAGCTGGTTGAAATGCTCCTGAAACTCAAGTCCTATGGTCTCGCAGCGCTGTCTTACCCTATTGGGCTCATCTATAAAAACTATGCAGTCCTTCAAATAATCTAAAAGACTAAAATCCTTACCAGCAAAATATGGTGAGTATTTCTCAATCCCCTCAAAATGTATGCCCTGTCGGAGCTTTTCAATATCCTCAGATATTCTCTCCTTCACCTTTATGTCAGGGGTCTTCTTCTTACCTGAGCCCCCCGAGGTTCTGAGCCGTGCAGAGAGCTCTTCCTGCAGGTTTTCCGCTGCCGTATAGAACTCTTCTCTTGCAATAATGAATTCTCTTGCAGGAGTAATATTTATTTTTTTTGCTTTGCTGACTGAACGCTGGGTTAACACATCAAAGTATCTGATTGAGTCAATCTCATCATCAAAGAGCTCAACTCTGACAGCATTCTGATGTATGGGGGAATAGAAATCTATAATGCCCCCCCTTATAGAAAACTGTCCTTTTCCCTCTACCATGTCAATACGCTCATATCCGGCCTTAATGAAATATTCCTTCATTTCCTCTATTGATACTGTGTCCCCTACCGATAGCTCCTTAGCCATTGATGCAAAAAGTGCCGGAGACACCGTTTTAGGAAGCAATGCCTCAATAGAAGCGCATATTATTCTGTTTTTCCCGTTTATCACATCATCATATGTCTTTAAACGGTTTTGCATAATTTCATTGCTTCTTGCATCAATCCTTCGGAATATCAACTCTCTGCTGGGCATTAAAGCTGCCATGTCCGCATCAAAAAAAGAGATATCCTCATATATCTTTCTTGCTAGCAAATCGTTATGGGTAATGAAAAGACATGGTTTTTCAAAATGTCTGCATACCAATGCAGCAGTAATCGCCTTCTGAGTTTCAGAAATCCCATAGACCTCTATTATATTCAGATTTGCTTTAAGAGACGAAAGCAGTTCATTAAGCTCTTCCATTTCATAAAGAGGCTTAAGCATGTTATCAATACTCAAGTTCTCACCTCCAAAGCCTTGTTTTACACTTAGAAATTCCCTTATGCGAGTCCTTTAGCGGGAGCAACAGGACTGGAGCATAAGTTAGTGGAATTTCTTAATGAAAAACATTGCTACCTAATGCAAAATTGTATCTAAAGAATATTGAGGCCGGATATATAATATCTCGACCTCATCCTCAGTTAGCATTCTATTGAAGTCTTGCCCTTTTGAAAAAAGACTATTCTCAAGGGGCTCCAATTATTTTTCCTTGTTGTATTTGTTCATAGCTGAGCTAATATCATTTTTTATTATTTCCTCGATTGCCAGGGCTGATCTTTTTACAGCCTCCTCCATCAAGGGTATTTCCTCTGTTGAAAATTTGCTCAAAACATAGTCCGCCAGATCCATGTGCTCCGGCTGTCTGCCGATACCTACCCTGATCCGCGGGAACTTGTCTGTGTTCAGAATATATATTATTGATTTCATTCCATTATGGGTGCCTGAGCTGCCCTCGGGTCTGATTCTGATCTTACCTACAGCAAGATCTATATCATCATATATTACTATTAGCTTGGATACTTCACCCTTGTACCAGTGCATAAGCTCCTGTACACTTTCACCACTCAGGTTCATATAGGTCTGAGGCTTTGCAAGAATCACTTTTTCCTGCCCTATCAAGCCTTCTCCCAGCACAGCCTTGTGTTTAGTCTTACCGAAGCTGATGTTATGTGCGGAGGCAAAGTAGTCCAACACCATAAAGCCTGTATTATGCTTTGTATATCTATATTTGTCTCCGGGGTTTCCCAGACCTACAATCAGATACATAAAAACCTCCAAGTGTTTTGCATAAACTCCAGCTTATTACTTAATCAAACAGCTTGCTTAAGGATAAACCTTCGTATATTCTCTTTATAGCCTCTGCAAACAATGATGCAACTGACAAAACCGTTATCTTGTCCACCGGCTTGTCGGCAGGCAATGGTATTGTATTCGTCACAACCAGCTCTTTAATTACTGAATCCTGTATGCGTTCAAAGGCGGGTCCTGACAAAACCGGATGTGTGCAAGCAACATAAATGTCCTTAGCGCCCATATCCTTCAGCACCTTTGCAGCGTTTACTATTGAGCCCGCTGTATCTACTATGTCATCAATTATTATGCAGTTTCTGTTCTCAATATCACCAATAATGTTCATAACCTCTGATACATTTGGCTTTGGTCTCCTTTTATCTATTATAGCCAACGGAGCATCAAGCTTGGTAGCAAGAGATCTTGCCCTGGTAACTCCACCAACATCAGGAGAAACTACAACTACATCTTTGAGCTTCTTGTTTATGAAGTAGTTCACAATAAGCGGTGATGCATAAAGGTGATCCACCGGAATATCAAAGAACCCCTGAATCTGTGGAGCATGAAGATCCATTGTTATAACCCTGTCAGCACCTGCTGCTTCTATTAAATTGGCAACCAGCTTTGCAGTAATAGGCTCTCTGGACTTAGATTTTCTATCCTGTCTTGCATAGCCATAGAAAGGAATTACTGCATTGATTCTGCCTGCTGAAGCCCTCTTCAAGGCATCAATCATTATTAAGAGCTCCATAAGATTATCATTTACAGGGGTGCTGGTGGACTGAACCACAAATACATCTGCACCTCTAATGGACTCGTTTATGCCTACCCCTATCTCCCCATTGCTAAAAGTACTTACTTGAGCATCTCCTACCGGTATGCCAAGATTGAAGGCTATATCCTTAGCCAATTCTTTATTGGCATTGCAATTAAGGATTTTTATGCTCTTTCCATGTACATTCATTTCAACAGAAACCTCCCAAAAATATTATTTGTTTTCTCTTTCGATTACCCAGCCCTCTTTGTTCTCCTGTCTTACTCTTCCAATAGCCAGACTGTCATTTGGCACTTCCTTTGTCACGGTAGTGCCAGCGGCAATATATGAATTTGTGTTTATCCTGACCGGTGCAATAAGATTTGCATTGCAGCCTATGAAGGAATTATCCCCTACATAAGTCCTGTTCTTATTCTTACCATCATAATTGACAAATACTACACCGCAACCCAGGTTTACATTGCTGCCCACGTCACCGTCGCCTACATATGTTAAGTGGGAAGCCTTTGAATAGTCACCAAAATTGGAATTCTTCATTTCGACAAAATCACCTATTCTAGCATACTTTCCAATCTTGTTGCCCGGTCTTATATATGCAAAAGGACCTACTGAGGTGCCTTCTCCTATAGAGCTTTCAAGCACTATGGAGTTCTGTACGCTTACCCCTTTTCCTATTTTGCCGTCCTTTATCCTTGTATTAGGACCTATTACTGAGTCCTCTTCAATAAGTGTATCCCCCTCAAGTATACAGCCCGGATATATTGTTACATCCCGCTCTATCTTTACAGAAGTCTCTATATAAGTGTTCTTAGGGTCAATTATTGTCACTCCATCCATCATGAGCTTCTTTGCTATCCTGCCTCGCATGATTTCATTGGCCTCATTAAGCTGGTACCTATTATTGACACCCATAATATCTTCCGTATCCTTAATTTTATAGGCACCAATCAAAAGATTCTTTTTACGCATAATGCCTATAACATCAGTTAGATAATACTCCCCCTGGGCATTGTTGTTGTTCAAATACTTCAGAGCTTCCCTAAGCTCTTTGCCATTGAAGAAATATATACCCGAGTTGATCTCTTTTATTAGCTTTGTACTGCTGTCCGCATCCTTCTCTTCCACTATTGCTTCTACAAGATTTTCGCCGTTTCTGACAATTCTCCCATAACCAGTCGGATCTTGAAAGTCAGAAGTCAGAATTGTAGCGCTATAACCTTCTTTTCGATGGGTTTCATGCATGTCCATGAGAGTCTCCGGCTTGAGAAGGGGCGTATCTCCATATAGTATAAGTATATCCTCGTCAATAATATACTCCTCTGCCTGCATAACCGCATGACCTGTACCAAGCTGTTTTTCCTGCATTACGAACTTCACACCTGTTATTGCTTTACTGACCTGGTCTGCCCCATGGCCTATTACTACAACAGGCTCTGTATCTCCAAGCTTGCGGGCACAATTTATCACATGTTCTACCATGGGGGTTCCGCACACCTTGTGCAATACCTTCGGCACCTTGGAGTACATCCTCTTGCCTTCCCCGGCGGCAAGTATTATCGATTTAATACTGTATACACTGCTCAATATATCACCTCTACGCTAGTAATATTCCAATACTATTCTAACATAATGAATCCCCAGAAAAAAGGATTCTTGAAAAAAGAATAGCTTTAGTATAGTTTGCTTAAACAAAAGCAGACTATTCCAAAGCCATTTTCCCTACAAAAACCTTAGACTTATATCCAAAGCTTCGACAGAATTTGTCAGTGCGCCCACAGAAATTATATCTACTCCTGTTTTTGCAACAGCCCTGACATTTCTCGAGCCCTCAAGGGCCATATTACCTGAGGCTTCAAGCAGCACCTTTCCCTTGGCAATGCTTACAGCTTCAGTCATCATATCCAATGTCATATTATCCAGCATCACTATATCCGCTCCCGCATCAATTGCCTCCATAAGCTCCTTTATTGACTCTACTTCCACTTCTATTTTTACTGCGTGAGAAACATTCTTTTTTGCTGCTGACACTGCCGGAGTTATGCCTCCTGCTGCTTTTATATGGTTATCCTTTATGAGCACCATGTCGGAAAGATTGAATCTATGGTTGAAGCCTCCCCCAACCTTTACAGAGTACTTATCAAAGATTCTTAGTCCCGGAACAGTTTTGCGAGTATCTACAATCCGGACCTTAAGACCTGCAGTTGCAGATATAAATCTATCTGTCATTGTAGCTATTCCTGACATCCTCTGGAAAAAGTTTAGAGCTGTCCTTTCGCCCTTTAAAATACCTCTGGCGTTACCGCTGATTGCGGCTATTGCATCTCCCTTGGAAACCCTCTGACCATCCTTCATAAAGGCTTTAAACTCAATGGTTTTGTCAACTATTTCAAATACTCTCCTGCATATTTCTATGCCACAGACTATTCCTTCTGCTTTTGCCGTAAAATTACCCCTTATAACTGTCTCTGCAGGTATGGTGGAATCAGTCGTTACATCACCCCAGCCCAAATCCTCCTCCAAGGCATTTATAATTATTCTGTCCATGGTCATATTATCCAGCATAACATATCCTCCTATATGCATCCATAAAGGTCTTGATTCTATACTTCACTGTCTGTTCTGTAATGGCTGCCACAGCTGTTCTTTCTCGCAATGGCACTTTTCAATATAAGTGATGCGATATATGCCATATTGAGCGTTTCCATTGCACTCACGCTTCCCAGGTCAGCCTGCTCCAGTTTGCCGATTATGGTATTTATCCTCTGGGAAGCTTTCTCCATGTCAGGACCGTTTCTCTCTATGCCCACATGAGCATCCATCTGTGTTTTTATTTCATTTCTTATGGCTATTGTATCTAAAGGTTCTCCAGAACTCCTGCGTGTATTGGAAACATGCACTTCCTCAAGCTTCAACTTATGTATTTGCTTATTTATATCTCCTGCACATCTTCTTCCGAACACAAGACCCTCCAAAAGAGAATTGCTGGCCAGTCTATTTGCCCCGTGAACTCCGGTATTAGCTGCTTCTCCACAAGCATACAGGCCCTGAATATTTGTCCTCCCTATAAGGTCAGTCCTTATTCCACCCATAAAATAGTGCTGTACCGGAGAGACGGGTATATAGTCCTTGGTGATGTCTATCCCTTCCCTCATGCACCTGTCATAAATAGTGGGGAACCTTTTTCTAAGATAATCAGGATCCTTATGAGTTATATCCAAAAGTACATGGTCACTGCCTGTCTTTCTCATTTCGGAGAATATTGCTCTTGAGACTATATCCCTGGGTGCAACCTCTCCCATTTCATTATATCTATGCATGAATCTTTCATGGTTTATATTCAGCAGTATTCCACCTTCACCTCTGACTGCTTCAGAAATCAGAAACCGGCTTCCCTCAAAGGTTGGTTCGTAGAAGGCTGTAGGATGGAACTGGACAAATTCCATATCAGTCAGTACAGCACCACTCCTATATGCCATGGAGATACCGTCCCCTGTTACTACTTCTGAGTTGGTGGTATTTTTATATACCTGCCCTATTCCTCCACTAGCGCAAATAATGCTGCGGCAGTATAACACCTTCTTTGAAGCCTCTGTATCAATGCCCGATGCAATCAATACCCCGGCACATCGCCCCTCTGCTACAAGAAGGTCTATAACAAAACAGTTCTCTTTTATTGTGATATTATCCCTGTTCCGGCAGACCCTAAGCAGCGAGTCCACAACTTCCTTCCCAGTGGCATCCCCAAGAGCATGTACAATTCTGAACCGTCCATGCCCTCCTTCTCTTGTTCTGGTAAGGGTTCCGTCTGAATTCCTGTCAAAATTCGTTCCCAGCTGACATAGTATATCAATGTCAGTTGGGGCCTCCTGAACAAGTATATTTACCGCTTCCTCATTGCAGTGCCCTGCTCCGGCCTTTATAGTGTCTGTAAAATGATAAACGGGCATATCGTCCGCGCCTATGGCAGCTGCAATTCCGCCCTGTGCAAGATAAGAGTTGTTTTCATCCATAGTCTCCTTGCTCAGAATGCATACTTTAAGGCTGGGATCCAGATTAACGGCTGAATAGAGTCCGGCAATACCGCTCCCGATTACAACCACATCCCATTTTTCATTCTCGACTTTCTGAGTGTCGAAATTTGTTAAGTATCTCAGAGGCATATACATCCCCCCTTATTTTATCTTCAGCATCTCTTCCAATGACTTCAATGCTTTTAGTCTAATATCTTCATCCACATGAATTTCGTGCTGCATGTTCAGAAGCGAATTATGCACGTCTTCAAGTCTGGTCTTTTTCATATTCGTGCAGATAAGTCCTGTGGACAAGAGATAGAAGTTCTTATGTGGGTTCTGCTTCCTTAGGATATGCAGGACACCCTCCTCTGTTCCTATTATAATATCTCTTTCAGGTATCTCTCCTGCATATTTGATTATTTCTGATGTACTCCCTAAGAAATCAGCAAGCTTCTGAACCTCAGGCTCACACTCAGGATGCATAAGTATTTTCGCATTGGGATGAAGCTGTCTTATCTTTTGTACTTCCTCTGCCTTAACCCTTTTGTGGGTTATGCAAAACCCTCTCCATAGGATAAGTTCCTTATCCTTTACTTTGGAAGCCACATAACTGCCAAGGTTTTCATCGGGTGCGAAGATCACCTGCTTGTTTTTAACACTCTCTACTACCTTTACCGCATTTGAAGAGGTGCAGCAGATATCACTTTCCGCTTTTACCTCAGCAGAGGAATTTACATAGCATACCACTGCTGCCTCAGGGTACTTGGCTTTCATTTCTCGAAGTCTTGGTGCAGTGACCATATCCGCCATAGGGCATCCGGCATCCTTTACCGGCAGCAGTACTACTTTATCCGGCGACAGTATTTTGGCGCTCTCTGCCATGAAATGCACCCCGCAAAACACTATAACCTCGCTGCTTGTGCTGGCCGCATGCTGGCTTAAGGAATATGAGTCTCCTACGACATCTGCTATATCCTGAACCTCAGGCACCTGATAGTTGTGTGCCAGTATTATTGCATTTCTTTCTTTTTTCAACCTTGTTATTTCTTCTGCCAATTTATTTTGCATCGCAATTTACCTTCTTCATTTAGCATTTATTACATATTCTTAGTTGAATATATCACTTATTATACCCTTTTTCAACATTGTATAGAAGGCTTCTATATAAAGCATTTTTTTAACAAAGGAAGCCTTCTATGAAACTCGTTCAGGTCGCGTGACAAATTAAGGTGGAATATACGCTCCTACTCGTTATATGAGAAACCTCTATTTAAAGTATTTTCAACACCCAAGGAGGTTTCTCATGAAACTCGTTACAGAAAGTGGCACACTAATGAAATCTATACTTTCCTACTCGTTATAAAAAAAGAGCATTCATTTATTGCAAATAGCAATTAATGATGCTCTTTCAAGTTATTTATTAAAAGTTACCACTTCTTTTTCTTCTTTTTATAAGGCTTTACAGGAAAGAATGGCGGCCAGAAAATCGGGTATGGTGGATAATTATGTTTTTTCTTATGTTTCCAATGACCTGGATATTCATCTGATTCGTCGCTGCTGTAATCGCTGTCATCATCTTCATACCAGTCCGGGCCTCTCATATGCTCCATTTCAGACATCTGCTCCTCGTCATAGGGCATCTGATTCATCTGTCCGGACATCATCGGGCACATCATTGGGCACATCATTGGGCAGCCTTGCATCATCGGGCACTTTCCACCCATGCTAGGCAGCTCCATATCCGGCATTTCCATATCATCCATATCCATATCCGGCATCTCAGGCTTAGGATATGGTTTTTTCTTGTCTGCCATTTCTTTTACCTCCTTAATATTTCTCGCACATATTTATATATATAAGGAAGGGAAGCAAAAAATGCCAGGAAAGAAAATATCCACCTATACTGTAGGTGGATACCTTAAATCAAATTTGTCTCGACGAATTTGCGCGCCGATTTTGGTCACGGACACGTGACAATTACATTACAAAATCGTGTGCATCCGCCGGGGGCTATATCATATTCAGCAGAATATGATATTATTCGTTCTTTACTTTTTCATACTCTTCTAATATCGAGGTCTGTAACCTCTCTCTTGTTGTAGAATTTATCGGATGTGCGATATCCTTAAATTCTCCGTCAGGAGTCTTTCTGCTCGGCATAGCTATGAATAAGCCTTCTTGGCCCTCTATAACCTTTATGTCATGAACAACAAATTCATTATCAAAGGTTACTGATACTACTGCCTTCATCTTACCTTCTGCATTAACCTTCCTGATTCTTACGTCTGTTATTTCCATTCTAGTTCACCACCTTCCCGTCGGTCATTTTGTCATTTGCATATTGATTCGTCATTTATTAATTTTTTTCCTTCTTTTTCTAATAAACAATTTCACAAATTGTTCACAAATTCGGTATATTCACTCAGATTAAGCATATTATCTATATTCAATATATTTTGCAATAAACCATTTACATTGAAATTCAAATATTGCAAAATATATACCTTGATTTCATAGGTTGCCTAATTCTCTCTTGAACCTTCTTTAGTGCAACCTATATAGCTTCTATCTCATATCTACCATAGAAAAGTGGTGTTTACCACGCTAATCAAAAAGTCTAATTACTGATATTATCTGTAGTTTTAATTTTTTAAACCAATCATTATTTTTCAATTTTTAATCTGTTTATCCAACACTGCATATTATAATCTTCACTCAGCATCCGATAAAGTATATGCTAGTATATTTCAGACACTTGAGCAGTTGAAAATTTGTTGTGTTAAAAAGCAATATTTAACGAAACACATACTCAGTTGCTTTCACTGCTTATATATATGATTAATCTTTTTCTCAACATATATAATAGATTTTTATTAATATTATTAAGAAATTTTTACTTTTCTATTATCTGGTAACAAAAAGTTGGATATAATAATAATATGGTTATTATATGTTTATTTTACAGATATATAAATCCCACTTAACAGATTATGCGGAATAGATGGTATTTATAACCTTTATGTAAAATGTTTTGCACTATTTGATTTAATATTAGGATTAGCACAAAACATATAGTATGGTAAAACTTAAAACATAAGTTGACAGTATGAGTATAAGAATGTAAAATCAAAACGTTATACAAAGCAAGAATTTCAAATCACTTAGAAACATTTAGAAACGTTAATTATTGTAATTTTTTTTAAGGAGTGTATCCTATGAATTCCCTAAATGATGTAAAGAATGTACATTTTGTGGGTATTGGCGGCATAAGTATGAGTGGCTTGGCTCAAATACTGCTTCAATCAGGTTATAATGTTTCAGGCTCTGATATCAGCGACAGCAACATTATAAGCAAGCTGCGAAGAAATGGCGCTAAGGTCTCTATTCCACATGAGGCCAAAAATGTTGAAGCTGCTGAGCTTGTAGTTTACACCGCTGCAGTGAAGCAGGACAATTGTGAAATAATCAGAGCAAAAGAGCTTAAAATACCTCTCATGGACAGGGCTGAGTTCCTTGGCATGATAATGAAAAACTATAAATACGGTGTGGCAATTGCAGGCTGTCATGGAAAGACAACGACTACATCTATGGTTTCAATCATCTTCAAGAATGCCGAATTAGACCCCACTCTGCTTATTGGTGGTGAAATAGACGCGATTGACGGAAATGTCAGGGTAGGCAAAAGTGATTATTTTGTAACTGAAGCCTGTGAGTATACAGAAAGCTTCCTTAAATTCTATCCTTTTATTGCCGCCATTTTAAATGTAGAAAAGGATCATCTGGACTATTTCAGGGATCTGGATCACATAATATCTGCCTTTGATAAGTTTGCTAAGCTGGTACCTAAGGATGGAAGCCTCGTTGTCTGCAGTGACAATGAGCATGCCCTCAATATCTCAAAAAAGGTTGACTGTAAGGTGCTTACCTACGGTATAAAGAATAAGGCTGACTTCTGTGCAAAAAATATCAAGTATGACAAACTAGGTCATCCTTCCTTTGAAGTAATGCTCAGGAATAAAAAGTTTGGTACCTTCTCTCTCAACATTCCGGGAGAACATAATGTGCTTAACGCTTTAGCTGCTATAGCAATATCCTATAATGCCGGTATATCTATTGACATTATGAAGAAAAGCCTTAAAGAGTTCAAAGGTACTGACAGGCGTTTTGATATAAAGGGTACACGCAACAACATAACAATCGTAGATGATTATGCTCATCATCCTACTGAAATCAAAGCCACGCTGAATGCAGCCAAGCAATTCCCTCACCAGAAGATCTGGTGTATATTTCAGCCTCATACCTATACCAGGACCAGAACTCTATTCGATGAGTTCTCTGAAGCCTTCTATGATGCTGACAATGTTATAATCACAGATATTTATGCAGCAAGAGAGAAGGATACAGGCTTGGTCAACCCTTCCGAACTGGTGGAAAGTATAAATAAGTTTAGCGCAAATGCTGTTTATAGAAATGATTTCCGAAGCATCGCAAACCTTATTGGCAAGGAAGCAAAACCTGGAGACCTTGTATTCACAATGGGTGCAGGAGATGTATTCAAGCTAGGGCCAATGATACTGGATGAAATCGAGGAATAATTCAATAAATCAGGGCTTCACCAATCTGGTGAAGCCCTTTTATCTTCTATTCTTTACAAGCTATATCCTTACCGTATACAGCAAACCATATCATCCCTACAAGTCCGAAAGCAAAAGCAGTCATGAAGTTTGCCTGGGGAGAAATATTCCAAAGATAAGCGCTGCTTAAGGCAGCAATTGAGACTACAATATCTCTTAACAGATAGTACGTGCCAAAGGTCCTTGCCTTAGCATCCTCCGGTGCAAGATCCATTATCAAAGCCTTTCTTGTCGGTTCTCCAAACTCCTTGAGTCCCCTTATCACAAAGGCCAGCACAAAAGCCCAAAAGCTCGTTGAAAAGTATAGTATCAGGGGAAACAATGTGAAGAAGCCGAAGGTGATAAGTACAAAGGGCTTCTTACCATACTTATCGGCCATGTAAGCTACGGGGATGTATATAAGCAGCGCCGTAACCATCTCAACAGTAGTCAGAATTCCAAATTGAAGCGGTGAAAGACCATTATTCTCCACAACCCATAATACTACAAAAGCATAGGGTATCTGCTCTGCAAACCTTATAAGTATATCAGATATCAAAAGGTTCTTCAGCGATGGACAGAAGTACTTTAAAGAGTCCTTAATCCCTACAGGCTTCACATCCTTAGCCGGTTTATCATCCTCCATGAAAAAGTATTGAAAGAACAATGCTGCTATCCCTAATATAAAAGCCACTCCGAAGGCTATTCTTATGCCTAATACCTTCCCATACATACCTATTATTATGCCGCCCACTACTGGACCCAGCGCCATGGGTATCCTTCTGACAAGGGAATGTACCGATACTCCCATTGTCCGTTTTCCCTTCTTTGCAGACTTCGAGACCATGCTCATTATGGCAGGAAGCGATATTGCGGTCCATGCGATGAAGAACACGGAGCCTACCAGCACCGCTTGCCAAGTGGGTATCAGTATCACTATGGCATAACCGAAAAGGGATATGAATGTGAATATCATCAAGGCCTTCTTATAGCCCACCTTGTCAGTTATATAGCCTCCCGGAAAGGAGTACAGCGCGCTCAGCAGATTATCCATTACATTAAGAAATCCTACCGCAAAGGTCGAACCCCCTATTGCTATCAGATATAGCGGCAGAAACCTCTCCGCCATCTTCTCTCCAAGTCCAATAAGTATTACCATGACAAGCATGGCGCCCATGTTTCTATTCAGTCCAAAAAACTCGATTATCTTATTCTTGTGTGAATTCACTTTAACACCCCGTTAATTAATCATTCTCTGAAAAGCTCTTCCAACTCAGCAGTACTGCTGGTTATCTTCAACAGCAGCTCTGAAAGCTGCGCCGACTCCTCTTCGTTCAAGCAGGATGTGAGATTTCTTAAAAATACCTCATCCTCCTTAATATGCTGTAAAACCTTATGTTTCCCCTCTTCTGTCGCAGTAACCACTACAACCCTTTTATCATCCTTTTGCCTCTCCCTAATTATAAGCCCTTTGCTTTCCAGTTCGTCAAGCACTCCGATAAGGGTCGAAGGCGAAATTTCCATAGCTCTTGATATATCAAGAGTTCTCAGCCCATCTTCTTTATAAACCTTCTCAAGTACATGAAGCTGCAGATAGTTCAGCCCGCTGCTTTTGAGCTGAAAGCTCTTCTTAAACTCAAAGATACCCAAAAACCGGTGAAATAATCGCTGGTTCATATAATTCACTCCCCGAATTATTCATCATACGAATAATATACTATAAGCATTCTATGTAGTCAATAAAAAAAGAGCCTATTTTGGCTCTGATCAAATGACAATAAAGCGGCAATTGTATATATTTATTTTTCTACTGATAGTGCCCATAAATACAATGATGCAACTGAGCCGTAAGGTGAATACCTCCTTTTATATCTTTCAAACTTCTCCCTTGGCAGCTCCTTGAGACCGTACAGGTTCATCATCCCTCGACATATTGCTAAATCCTTATAGCTTACCACATCAGGGCGGCAGAGAGAAAATATAAGCAGCATTTCAGCGGTCCACACTCCTACCCCATGGAAAGCTGAAAGCTTTTTTATTATCTCTTGGTCAGTTAAGGTGTGAAGGGTATGGAAATCCACCTCTCCGGATATAGCAGCCTCTGCAACTCCTTTTATATACTCCGCCTTCCTCACCGACATGCCGCAGCCTTGGATTCCAGCCAGCTCTGTCTGTGCGATGCTCTCCGGGGTGATGCTTCCGAGCAGGCTATTCAATCTGTTCCATACAGTTTCTGCAGCTTTGCTGGATATTTGCTGTCCGACTATGCTTGATACAAGCGCAGTAAATGGATCCGGAGTAATCCTGCGCTTTATCATTCCTATCCTGTCAATAGCTGTACCAAGCTTCTTATCCTTGCTTTTCAGATAATCTATTTCCTTCTGACCATATTCAAATATCTGCATTATTTTATTTTCTCCAAATCAAGTAACCTTTTCTTCATTTCCAATCCTCCGCGGTAACCTGTAAGTGAACCATTTGCACCAATAACCCGGTGACATGGAATAAAGATCGGGATGGGATTGCGGTTGTTGGCAAGCCCTACTGCCCGTGCTGCCTTCGCCTTACCTACTTTTTCGGCTATATCCTTGTAGGAAGCTGTCTCTCCATAGGGTATTTCGCACAATGCAGACCAAACCTGCTTCATAAAAGCTGTGCCGGAAGGCTCAAGGGGCAGTGAGAACTCTTTCAGCTCACCTGCCAAATAACCTTTAAGCTGTTTAACAGCTTCTTTCAATAATGGCGTCTCATATAATTGCATATCCTGCGGCAATTCATCATTAGTAATATACACATTGGTTATCCTGCCATCCCTTTCGGTTATTCCGATTGTCCCAATGTCAGACTCATAAAAATAATTCGGCATCACAATTCACCTTTACTTTCCCTGTGTTCTTTTGGAGTATTCCCTGTCTGTTCTTTAAAGCATTTATAGAAATTTGATAGGCTTTTAAAGCCTGTCATGTATGCAATCTCTAAAATGCTTGCATCTGCTTGTCTAAGTAACTCTTTAGCCTTGCCCACTCGCACTCCGGTAATATACCTCGCAGGGGTTGAACCAAACTGTTTCTTAAAAAGCCTTGCCAAATGGTTGGGGCTTATACCAAGCTGTCTTGCAACATGTCCTATTTCTATGGGATTATCAAAATCCAAATCGATTATATCTTTGGCTTTCTTCACCAGCTCCAGATCCGGCTCAAAGACCGCCTTATCCGGACAACACCTCTTACAGGGGCGAAACCCAGCCTCTATTGCCTTTATACCATCATCGAAGAAAACCACATTCTCACGAGCAGGTGTCTTTGCCCTGCAGGAAGGCCGGCAGAAAATACCTGTTGTTTTTACTCCATAGAAAAACATACCATCATAGCTCTTTTCACAAGCTACAACTGCCCTCCATTTTTCGTTGTCAGAAATTTTCACAGCCTTTTCCATGGGTTTTCTCCCTATTGTTATTCTCTATAAGCATATTCTACTGTAAATTCGGTGGCAAATCTTCCTATATTTCATCAAGCAATTCTTTAGCAGATTCCTTATTCACTTAGCTTCAGCTCCATAAATCTTGTACCTTCAAAGGGATTATATACATATGGCTCAATATCATAGAAGCCTAAGGATAAATATAAATTTTGAGCATCTTTCATAGTGGCAAGGGTATCAAGCCTAATATAGCGATAATTCAATTTCTTAGCTTCATCAATTAGCATGTTGATTAGAGCTTTGCCAATACCCAATCCACGGTATGCATCACGTACATACAGTCTTTTCATTTCGCATATATCCTCGGAAACGCTGCGCAAGGCGATACAGCCTGCCGCTTTGCTGTCAACTGATGCTAATATCAGTGCTCCGGCAGGAGGTCCGTACTTTCCCGGCAATGTCTTAAGTTCTGTTTCGAAACCCTGAAAACAAAGATCTATGTCCAATGATTGAGCATATTCCATAAAAAGCTGCCTAACCTCCTCAAGCATAGCCTCCCCAACCACAGGTTTGAAATCAACAGTATGTTTGATATTATCAATTGCAGGTTTCAAAGCTGATATCCCTCCTTTTCAAATTAACAGGTAGCACACATTTACTAAGGACGTTTTACTTTATCCTTTAGCATGGCAATAGCATCCTTAATCCTTTTCTCACGGGTCTCAACCCTTTTGGCACTTTCAACCCAGTGAACATATTCTTTTCGGTTAGTATAAGATAATGTATCGAAGAAGCTCCTTGCCAGTTCGCTTTCTTCAAGGCGCTTGCTAAAATCCTCTGGTACTTCAACTATCCTAGGTTCATCATCCTTCTTGAGAATAATATGTACTACATCCCCAGGCCTTTTGCCTATAGATGCTCTTATATTCTGGGTCATCCCCAATATATGACAGCTATGACCCATTTTTGCCAAGGACCCTCTATACTCACAGCCATCAAAGGTAGCTAGGACTTTAACCTGCCCCTTTACTCCAAATTCCTTTTCTACATCATAAGGGAATTCAATAAAGGCAGCATCTATGGAATCCTGCTTTTTTATCTCTGCGTCAAATTCATAGGTCTTCACACTTATCACCCCTTAACAATCCTTATTCCCTCACCTCTATATATCACTAAATCTGAATTGACAATAAATCCTCAACTCTGTCATTCATATATCTTTGTGAATCATAAACTCCTTGGTTGTAAAACTCAGGTGCCAGCTCTTTAATAATAAAGTCTAAGATCATATTTGAAGCCAAATCACCTAACTCTTCATCTCTCTCTTTTAGATAATAGTACTTTATTGCAGAAATCATATCTTCTCTTTTTTCTTTAGTGAGTTTAATTTTATCTTTGCTGCTCATATAATACCTCCATATCCTTCAATAGTGAAAAATCAACAGCGAATTCAGGAATCCCATATGCATAGGGAAGGTACTCATATTGCTGAAAATAGACCACAACTGCATTATTCGATAAATAATAATCCTGATCAGCTTTTATTGAATCGAAGGGAGCAAGCAGAACTGTCATATCTCTTTCTTGCATTTGCTTTTTCACTTCGCTGTTTATAACTGATATATAGTCACTACCGTCTTTAAACAAATCTTTGATTTTATATTCTCTTCCTGTTTTTAAGTCAAAGGTGTATGAGCTTTGAACTGTGCCTCCGTGGGCACCTCCGCTGTAGAAATAATCCATGAACACAATACTCAGCAAGCCACTCTGATTATATTTCACCTGATAGTCGAAATAGACCTCAGCCTTTATATGTCTTGTGATTTCATCCTGCCCTATGTACTGCTCGATTTCGTGTCCCCTACCTTTAGCCTCTGCAGCCAGTCTTGAAAATAAGGAATTGAGTTTGCTTTGCACCTCGGCATTATCCAAGCCCTTTAGCTCCGGGTACTGGAGGGTAAGCTTCAAAGTCTGTGTCTCTGAGTTTTCCTTTTTTGTACTGATTGCAAAAGAATTTTCATTAACCTGTTGCAAAATTACCTTATTGTTAACCTTATCCCACACTACTTTTAATCCAAGATTATCCGAGAAAAAGTCCTGTCTTAAATAGGTCCTGTCATTTACTAGCCTGTATCCCCCAGTCATATAGCTTTCATGATCATTTACCGCAATTCTATAATCTGAAAGGCTCAAATTAATCTTCTTTTCAGATTTAGTTGCCTTTATCTCTTTTTTATCTCCAAACCATTGTATATCAAATCCAAGCTCCTCGGTCACAGCCCGCAGAGGCAAGAAAAGCTCTCCATCCCAAACATTCGCAGACATTTCAATAGTTTTGCCGCTCATTTCAATATCTATCTTTTTATCTTCTGCTGCAAAGGCATTTATAGTCACATTCATGCACATAATAAGTGCCAATATTAAACCCAATATCTTTCTATTCATTGTGATTCAACCTCTCTCTATTTAATTATTAGTATTCCTGTATAGGTTTGTATTTCTTTAGCTTCCTCTGTTCTAAGTAGAAACAAGTAGTACCCCTTCTCCTTTGGCAATATTAGCTGACCTTTCTCATCTGTTTCAATCACAGAAAGGCTGTCCTGCCCTATTTCCTTTTCAACCTTGTCCCTGGTTAGTCTCAGTATGCGACAATCCACCAACTTTCTTTTTTCGGGATACTTCACTGCAACTGCCTCACCAGCCGAAAAGCTGGCCGTTCTCGGATAATTGTCAGATAGATATAAGGGCCTTAAATCTTGAGGCAGTATGAACGAGTCCGCAAAACTCATGTGCCCTGCCGGCCTTAAATTAAGCACATTGCGATTGTTATTTAAATCTGCCTTACCTTCCAGACAAATCTCGCCTTCTTTATATCCTTTGTCCCATTCTATTGGAGTCAGCATAGGGGTATATGTAAAAGCAAAGGAATTATGGACCGCTGAATTCTTCGACTTAAAATAGTCAGGCATATAATCTATACTGCGCTCAATATACATTTTTGAAATAGACATTCTTTCCCCATTCTCAAGTATAGAAATAAAATCCTCTGGTATATCTCTGCCTTCGACAGCTATTATATATCCTTGTGGATTTTTAAATATCCGAGTGTCCTTTACCTGAGGGTTGATATATTCGATTATTTCTTCCCTCGGTATAACATTGACTATTCTATCCGAGAATAAAGCTTCAATCTTTTCAACAGGAATTGAATTATCTTTGTGTAGTCTTGCTTCCACTCCTGCAAGTCCGAAATATATGTAATGACCCTTGAACTGTGTATAATTGAGAGTCCAGCAGTTACTGCCCCGTGTGAGAAATGTGATTTTATTGCTAGCATCAATGAAATGCAGATCAGGATAGTGTTCTCCATCTGTTAGCCTTTCAGCAAGCACAAGTGTACCGTTCTCATATGGCCTTTGATCATAGATTATTATAGGCTCACTGGTATTCCCATACAGATTTTCTAATGCTTCCGCAATTGTTCTTTTTCCTTCTGCCTGAGCGATAATTGCTTCTATACAGCTTTGTACATAAGCATCATTACTAAGCTTGCTTTGAACTGTATTATCCCAAACATCCTTCTCTGCTAAAGCAGTCAAATTAACACCATACCACTTTTCAACATCACTTCGCAAAACCTTATATGATGACCCTTCAAAACTAAATTTGACTGCTTCAAGGTTGTCGATTAAGACAAAAGCAGCTGTGGCATTGTAAATAAGAGCCTCATTAAGCTTATCTTGGCCAATAGCCTGAACTGGAGCCTTGTAGGTTATACCTGCTGTCAGGGTATCCGGAAACAGCTGAAATGACATTTCAATATCATTTAAAGGCAATGAATGAAAGAGATTTGCAAGATTTGAAGCATTGCCCATGTACTTATTCTTATATTCTAAAATGCTATTGAAGTCGTGTGTTGACGGGTCTTGGGATTTTGCAGCCAGCTGTTCATTTTGAGCAATACGAGGCATAATAATACCCCTTGTAACTCCAGCTAGAGTAATACCAGCAACAATTATGCCAATAATCAATTTATTTCTTGCATTCATTCTTCTCGCCACCTGAATCATATTTAAAATAAGCATTATTCTTTACTTATAGTTTAATACAGATATCCCAGCATGTCTAAATCTCCATCCTCCCAGACCTTGCTTCCTATCTTCTTTATCATTAACTCTTCAATTTCTTCTGATCCAATGCCCAAGGTTTTATGTTCATTTATTTTAGTCCACTTGCATACATTTTTTACACATACAAACCCACTATTTGCATAGAACGTCTGCAGATCAGAAAAAAGCAATAAAAAGTCTAGTTCATGTGCAATTGCGAACTCTTCAATTGTTGCTAACAATCTAGAGCCAATACCTTTGCCTCTATATTCTTTTTTGATGCAAATATCTATGATTCCTAATACCTTTATTGGGACACCATTTAAATTCATTACTCTATAATCTAATCCAACCTGCCCGATCAAAGCTTCTTTTTCAAATGCCAAATACCTGAAATGAGGCATTTGCTTATAGTATATTCTATCCTGCTGATAAGCCTCCGGAAAACTTTCCATCAATAGATTTAAAATATCTTTTTCCAATTTAGCATCAATATCATATTCATTTACTTTTATAATTTTCATATTCTTAACCTCGCTTTAACTCTAAACCCGCTAAATCCCAAATTGTGTGCAGCATTCTTCAGGGAAGGAACCATTTGCGCATATGTACGGCGGTATTCACGTATGTTGAATCACCTTTAGCGAAAACTTCTAATAGAATTAGATTCTCCCCTTGAAAGGCTTCTCCTGACATCATTTGCTCTTGCACTAACCCTGTGCCGGAAAACATAGGGCTAAAGGTGACAGCCGTATCGGTTTTTGCAAAGGCTGCTTTGTAATATCCGATAACCTCGTCGAACTTTCTCGGGGTCTCAATTTCAATTATATAGCCTTTTCCATCTTCAAATATAGCCTCTCTGCTTGCAACAATCTTTCCATCTATTACCGGTACTGCAGAAGGAAGTCCGGGGGGCAGAGCAGTGCCGTAATCTGCAGAATGGTACCACCATGCAAACGAACCTATTACAAGAAGAATTAATATACTTATTATCTTTTTATTCATTTTTTATCTCCTTCTAATGCCCTCACTATAATCAACTTTGACTTTTATCGGATTAATCCTATAAGCCGATAAATCATAAAACAATTTATCAACGCATTGCTTACTCAAAAAACTCCTTGGGATAGACCACAACCCCTGAAACATTATCAAGGCTGCCATATTCCAGCTCTAAGGCCATGAAGTTTTTATCAGGTACATTAAAAGGAGCTTTAATACTCCATGAGCTTGCAGGCTTAAACCCAAATCGGGGGTAATACTTATCATGGCCAAGTACAACTACAGACTTATAGCCAAGTTCCCTTGCAATCTCCAGACCTTCAATAATCAGCAAACTGCCAATGCCTTGATTTTGATATTGGGGCAAAACTGAAACAGGAGCCAATGCCAAGGATTCATAGCTGCTCTCATCATTCTTTATAATCAGCTTTGTAAGCATGATATGCCCTACAATATTTTCATCAGCTTCTGCCACGATGGAAAGCTCAGGTACAAAAGCATCACTTCTTCTCAAGCGCGCAACCAGATACTGTTCCGTATGGTCGCTATATTCGGCTCCTATGAAGGCTTCGTCCACTACACGCTCCGACAGCTTATACTCCCGTTCCTTTTCCTGTCTTATGGCTATATTCATCTAAAATCACCCCCCGTAGATTTAAACATCGCATACTATATTCCCCAAAGTATCTTTTAATCCTTTAGCATTGCCTTGGTCGATTTATTGTCACATCACAAATCCATGTATTATGATCTGCTGTTATAGCAACAACCTGCTTTGCTACATCTTCCGGTTTCATAAAAGTATCCACCGCATATCCTGAGATGCTATTATCCCAGAAGGGGGTCTGCATGCCGCCAGGATAAATATTGATTATATCAATGTGAGTGCTTGATACTTCATCTCTCACCGACTCCAAAAATCCACGGGCACCCCACTTTGAAGCATTATAAATTGTCTCATGCTTTTTCCCTTTAAGTGCAGCAGTGGACAATATGCTTACAACTCTCTGCTTTGAATCAGGAAATGACTTGAACAGTTTAACTCCATAAGCAGTCATAAGCATTAAGCCAATCATATTAGCTTTGAGTGTATCCATTATGTCTGCATATGTAATTTCTTCGATGCTGCCATAGTAGGATTTTCCTGCAACATTGAATAGATAGGTAATTACTTCCTGACGGTCACTTAATATTGTGAAGAAATTCTTAACACTTGCCTCATCAGATATATCAAAATCAAAGCCTTCGATTGTTGCATCGGACTTGATTGTTTCCAATTGTGCCTGTGCTCTACTCAGCTTTTCTTTACTTGTACCAATGAGTATTAAATCGAAATTATTACTCCTAAGCTGTTTGGCTATTTCGTAGCCCAAGCCCGAGCTGCCGCCTGTGATTATCGCCTTCATTTCACTTCCTCCTTCAAATGTCTTCCTTCCAAAGGTGTCTTTCCATATCAATACTGCCATCTTCCCTGAAGGTAATTCCTTCAGAAGCCAGCATTGCCCTCTGGATCTCTCTGTCCCCGAAGACATAGCCCGGGGATAGCTCTCCTGTTGCCTTCACAACCCTGTGGCAGGGCAGGTTCAAGCTCTCAGGAGCACTTTTCATAGCCCAGCCTACAACCTTGGCTCCCCTTGGATACCCAAGCATTTTACCTATGCCCCCGTAAGTAGCAACCTTTCCTTCAGGTATCCGTGAGACTATTTCATATACACGCTTGAAAAAACCTTTTTCTTTATCTGCCATAGTATATCACCGCCATTTGCGGAGCGCATACAATGCGTTCCCTACGTTCTGTTCTTTTTCTTCTTCAGTAGTGCAGAGGTATCCAGGTTTTCTGCCTTTGATTTCTCTGCCTTTGATTCTGCTTTTTCTTCTGCCTTCTGCTGTGGCAGAGCTTTATTCTCGGCAGCTTTGACTGCTTCGCTCATAGTGCTCTGAGATATTTTTATCTTAGCAGGCTTTTTACGCTTGGGCACCAGCTTTAGCCTAATGGCCGAAAGCTTATCCTCCAGCACTGCTAATGGCAGGTTAAGCCTTCTTAAGGCTATCTCAAGCATGAATAGTATAAGCGCCATTATTAGAAGCATTGGTGTTAGACCTATAGCTCCAAATATATCTTTTATTTTACCTTTATACACATCTTCAGGAGCATTTATAAGCGTTCCCTCGGCTTCTTTTATAAGTCTCTCCAGATAGCCGCTGGGTGGCTGTATCCTGTACTCAGGTGAATACTGCACTGATATTCCGGTGCTGGCAGCATTTACTGTCTCTCCAGCCTTCTGCTGCAGAGCTTTAATTATATATGTGCCTGTTTCTGTTATTTCAAAATCCCCACTGTATTGTCCTGGTGCTACAGGATAAAGAGCAACCTCTCTGCTCTCCAGCGAAGGGGACACGATAGTGGCTTTGGTCTCAAACTCGCCCTTATCCACTTTGTTGTTAAGGGTTACGATTCCCTTGCCTCCCTGCACTTCTGTCTCTACAGTGATATCGTCCTCCTGGTACTTTTCTATAGTCCAGTTTATAAGGTTCTGCCAAAGCTTGATGGTATTATCCCAGCCTACATAATTCCTGCTCCATTTGCCGTTTATATCAGAGTTCCATGCAGCTGTCTTGCCCAGTCCATACTGCCATACTGTAAGTATCGGATCATCCTGGTCGCTGGCCAAAACTACCCTTGAGGTACTCTTAGGTGTAGCTGCCACATATCCCAGAAGTGAAGGCAGCCCCTGTTCTGCTGCTCCTGCGAGCACCGGATGGGCATTGGTTATTGCAGGTACGAACTCCCTGTTATTCAGATATGCCCTTGCTGCCATAAAGGTCTCCTTGGCAAAGATCCTTGGGATGTTTGAAAATTCATCAGTATAGTAAAAACGGCCATTAGATCCCTTGGCAATATCCTCAAGGAGCTGCACATCAGAGCCCTGACCTACAGCCACTGTGGACACGGTGATATTATCCTTCTTTATCTTCTCAACCAGCTCCATATAACCGGACTTCTCAGCCTGACCATCTGTAAGCAGTATAATATGCTTTATCTTTGTATCGATTTTCTTAATAGAATCATAGCCTTCCTGAAGAGCAGGAATTATGCTGGTGCCGCCTCCAGGCCTTATAGTGCCTATATCATCCCTTATTTTCTCAGCATCATCAGCCTTGCGAGTAGGAACCACCCAGTAGTTGGTATCGTCAAAGGTAAGTACTCCTATCTGATCCTTGGGTCTTAGAGAATCCAGAGTCCTTGCCGCAGCTTCCTTGGCAATATCCAGCTTCATGATTCCGCCCCTGCCCTCTGTCATACTTCCTGATTTGTCTATGACAAGCACAATGGACATATCGGGTATTTCCTTCTTCCCTTTAAGCTCCATCTGCACCGGCAAAATCTTTTCAAGGGGTGTCTTGTAATAGCCTCCTAACGCAAAAGAGTTCTCTCCTCCGGTAGCAATAAAACCGCCACCCATATCCTTTACATAAGAGTCCAGAGAATTTAAAAAGCTGTCACTGAGATTCTCAGCAGATACATTGCAGGTAATTATCGATTTATAGGCTGATAAGCCTTCAAGTGTTCCCGGAACTGACTGGGCATTGACTCTCACATAGCTCATACCCGTGGCCTCAAGCATCCTGACCACCTCGTCAGCTTCACCGGCACTATCCTCCACAACCAATATCTTAGGCCTGTCGATTACATTGGTGAAGGTTGAAGCCTCATTATTCTTGCTTTCGCTGTCAGCCTCAGGCTCAAGAAGCACCTTGTAGCTCTTAAAGCCTCCAGTATCCGCTTTATCACGGAATACAAACCTGTTGCTGCCCTTCTGCAGCACAACCCGCTCTTCCGCGGCCTTATCCTTTCCACTGATAAGCGTAAGCTTTGCCCCTGTCTGCACTGTACTTTCTATAACCACTACAATGCTGAATTCCTCTCCTACCCTTAGTCTTTTAGGCAAGGTGATGCTATCAACTGCAGCTTCCTTGCCTATCTCCCGGTTTATACGGTATACCTTGAAATCAATATCCTGACCTATTATACCGGAGGCCAGCTTAGCGCTGTTCCCCTCATTTTCCTCACCATCAGTTATCAGCACAACCCTCTTCTTGCTGTTTTGAGGAAGCAGTGATACCGAGGTAGTCAGAGCGTTTTCTATATTTGTATAAATTCCTCTTGGCTCAGTCTCTATTTTATTGAACACTGATTCCTTTGATACAAAGCTCTCAATTAGAGAGTTATCCCCAAAAGCCACAACCCCCGTCTGATCCTTGGAGCCTTTCACGCTCAATGCCTTACGCAGGAACTCCTCGGCAGTTGTCCTATATTCCTTCATGCTGTCCGAAGCATCTACCACGAAAATTGTTGTGGTTGTATCCACAATCCATTTAATATTCACCCCGGAAAGGGAAAGTATCAGTAGGACAAATACTGTATTTCTGAGGAATAATATAAGTTTTCTTCTTAGATTGTACATTTTCCCAAGCTTGCGGGCTGTATAAAGTACAAATAATATTGCTAATGGAATAAGGAAAAGCAGCATTGGCCTTTCAATATCAATAACCACGTATATACACCACCCATTCTACCGCTGCAACAAGCAACAGCAAGCCTAACAGCCACTCCTGCAGCCCAGTGCCCCCAGCCGAAGCGCCAGCTGCAGAAGCTTTCTTGGCCTCAGTTATTTGGTTATTGTTAACCGACTCACTCTCAACAGGAAAGTTGACTGCAAAGCTTGATACCTTTTCGGCCTCATCTATCTTCTGTGTAAGCTCGTATACCCCGAACTGACCAGTCTTATCGAAGGGCAACATAGGATAAGTAAGCTCCAGCCTGTGTATATCCCCGTCAGGAACCCTTACTAACACCTCTGATACCTCAGGATTCGGATTCAAATCTATGGAATCACCGCATATATAGGATGCTCTTCCCTCTGCATCAATTCCCATGAGATATGCAGCCAGGTTATATATAAAAATAGGATATTCAGTAGTTAGCGCAAAGTCGCTGTTGTGCAAATCAAACCCTAATATCGCTGTTTTTCTGCCCTTATATTCTCCCGAAAGAGCTGCTGCATTTCCACTGACGCTCATAAGCACATCAGACCAAAATGGTACTTCCAGGTCCTTAAGCTTCGATACTGTGAAATCCGCGTTCTCCATATATTTTGTAATGGGATGCTTAGCAATAGAGGCCGCTCCGCCTTGAAGCTCTGCCCCTACCAGGACAACTCCATTATCAGCGGGTGGATTTAAGAGCAGCAAACTGCCGGACCTCGGCAATTCGCTCGGGGTGACATTATCATATATATACAGGTCATAGCCTTCCTCTATATCCTCACCCGGGTTTGTTTTATAAAGCTCCAGTCCTTTTATATTGGACAGGGCTTTTTCTATAAATACATTGCTGGTTGCTATCAGCAAAACCTTCCTCGGTTTTGTATACTTCACAACTCCGTACACCTGATTGTCTTCCTGCAAATCATCCTTTTCTGTAAGCTCTGCCCAAAGATAAGGCGCATTAGTGGATATTTCTTCAAAGTATACAGTCTTGGTCTCTCCAGCAGGGAGTTCAATATTTTTTATATCCAGCACTTTATCACTGCCATAAAGAGATATCTCCCTGGAAAGAGGCTCACCTGACCTGTTGGTTGCACGTACCAAAGCCCTCAGCTTACCATTGTCATTGGAATATGAAATATAGTCCAAGCTTACATTTTGCAGCTCTGATGCCAGTGATACCACCTCAGCATTCAAGTCCTCAGTGTCCACCGGACTGTCAGTATAAAAAACAGCCTTATAGCCTGAGTTCCCCTCATACTGCTTGACCATTGCCCTAACCAGGGTCACTGAGTCATTTATACTTCCTGAGGAATTGCTTGGCTTTATGGCCCTAAGCTTGCTTACTGCCTCCCCCTTATCAGTGGTTTTCCCAATTTCTACTCTGGGACTTCTTTCCACCGTCAAAAGTGTGATATTTGCCTTTGTTCCTGAGTGATTTATCATTTCTTCTGCCTGCTGCTTTGCATGCTCCAGCCTTGTGTTCTCCCCATACCTTGCGTTCATGCTCCCGGTATTGTCGATAACAACCACCAGATTGGAATACATTCCGCCCCTGGTGTATAGATATGGATCAGAAAGTGCAAAAACCAGGAAAAGTATTGATAATAGCTGCAGGAAAAGCAGCAGATTCCTCTTAAGCTTCTGCCAGGGGGTATTTACCTCAATATCCTTCAACACCTGCTGCCACAGATAAATGCTTGAGATCTGCCGCTCTTCGAATTTCTGCTTCAATATGTACATTAAAACCACTAGAGGCATGAATGATAAAAACCACAATGCCCAAGGGGAAAACAACCTCATAAAATCACGCCCCTATACGTTTCGCGAAACGTTTCCTTATATTTCTTACATCCCTACAATACCTGCTCTGGTAAATTCCTCAAAAACTATCTTCTCCACCGGTTCTGCTGAGGAGATCTGTATATAGGTCACTCCCATTCTGCTGCAGAATTCCTTGATATTATTAATAAATGCATTCAGTTCTTTATCATATTGCTTCAATAGCGCCGGTGTAACCGAGATGTCCCTGGTCTCACCGGTCTCACTGTCTAATAGCCTGACCTGCCCCTCCATTGCCGGATTCAGCTCTTCAGGGGCCAAGATATGCACCAATATAACATCCTGCTTTTTATACAGCAGGTATTTTACTGCCTCCTCGATTCCCCCAGAAGTAAAAAAATCGGAAAATACAATTGAGACTCCGCTTCCCTTAAATTCCTTCTTTTTAATGGCGGAATTCAAATCGGTAGTGCCAGCAAACTGCATATCCTCCAGAAAACTTGCACAACGCTGGAACATACCCCTGCTGTTTAAGGCTGGGGACTGCTTGACAAGTGCTCCTGAAATTGTGTTGAGACAAACCTTATCCAGGTTGTTTAATGCCAGGTACGCCAAAATGCCTGAAAGCTTCAATGCCGTCAGGGACTTCTTAGGCTCTCCGAAATACATGGAACGGCTGCTATCAATAAATATATTGACCATCGCTTCCCGCTCCTCCATGAAAAGCTTGACAAAGAGCTTGTCAAACCTTCCATAGGCATTCCAGTCTATACGTCGGAAATCATCACCCATGGAGTATTCCCTAAAATCAGAGAACTCCACAGAGCTGCCTTTGCTTCGAGACTTCCTGTTGCCGCCCGAGCCTGTATTCATCATCATTCTCACGTTTATAACAATAGTGTCAAGCTTCTTTAGAAACTCAGCATCAAAAATTCTTTCTCCCAAACAAAAGCACCTACTATCCTTTAGTGACTTACTGCCTCAAGCAGCTCAGAAATAAGTCCATCAGTGGTCACTCCATCAGCCACAGCGTCAAAGTTCAGGAAGAACCTGTGCCGCAGTGAAGGATAAGCCACATAATTGATGTCCTCAAAGGAGACATTGTACCTGCCTTCCATGAGAGCCCTTGCCCTGGAAGCAGTGATTATCGCTTGGGCCGCCCTTGGGCTTGCTCCGAATCTTATATACTTCTTTGCACTTTCCGGTGCTCCTTCGCTTTCAGGGTGCGTGCCCATTACCACCCTTAGAGCATACTCCTGTACCGGCTTAGCTATGGGTATTTCCCTGATAACCTTCCTCATCTCCAGTATGGAGTCTCCATCAATAAGCTTTTGAAGCTCAACTACCTTATTTGTAGTAGTTATATCTATAATATCCTTCAACTCATCAAAGCTGGGGAACAACACACTGAGCTTGAATAAGAACCTATCCATCTGCGCTTCAGGCAGAGGATAGGTGCCCTCCATCTCGATAGGATTCTGAGTTGCCAGCACCAGAAAAGGCTGTGGCAGGCTATAGGTTGTCTTGCCCACAGTCACCGTTTGCTCCTGCATAGCTTCCAATAGAGCTGACTGGGTCTTTGGTGTGGCTCTGTTTATTTCATCAGCCAGTACAAGATTGGCAAAAACCGGCCCTTTCTGGAATTCGAAGCGGCTGTTGCCGCTTTCATCCTTTACAATTATATTTGTGCCCATAACATCTGCAGGCATTAAATCTGGAGTGAACTGTATCCTTGAAAAGGACAAATCCATTACCTTTGCCAAGGTCTTTACCAACTGGGTCTTTCCTAATCCCGGAACACCCTCAAGCAGCACATTGCCGCCTGCCAGAACTGAAATCAGCACCTGCCTTATTATATCCTTCTGCCCGATTATTGCTTTCCCTATCTCCGCCTCAACGCTATTAATGGTTTCTACTATCTCTCTTATCTGCTTTTCATTTATATCCATAGCTTCCTCCTACTCCTCTAACGATGTAAAGTATTCCTTTACCATATCCTTCATACCCGGTGGTATATCTGAAGTGTTCATGCCTTCCATTGCCTTGTCTCTATACTGTCCCACGACTTGGTTATACGGCACCGAGCTTCCTCTTACTGTCTGGCTCTTATCGGTAATAACCTGCTCAGTGGTGCCTCCGGTTCCTTTTTTGCCGTTGAGGTTGGAGGTTTCCCCTTCTCCTCCCAGAGTTTGAGGGGTAAATATCTTCTCATATTCTCCATCTTTCTTCTGAGAGCCGTCCTTCTTCCCGATGCCTGAGATGCCAGGAGGTATGGGAGCCTGATTCTCGTTCCCCATGTTAGTGCCGCTGCCGGCTCCACCGCCCTGTCCGCCTCCCTGGCCGTTTCCGCCAGGGTTATTGCCTTGGCCTTGCTGCCCATTTCCACCGGGATTATTGCCCTGGCTCTGATGTCCGCTGCCATCCTGACCTTGCTGTCCTTGCTGTCCGCTGTTCTGGCTGGTGCTTGCATTCTCCAGCTCCTTAGTAAGCTCAGATATTGCATTTCTGATGCTTTCATTCTCCATAAGCTCAGATATGCTCTGGTCCAGCTGGCTGAGCTCACTGGAAATGTCCCCCAGATCACCTGCTGCCATCTTTTTGGCCAGTTCAGAAAAGGCCTTGCTCAGCTCAGGATTATTCTTAATCTCCTTGCCCAGCTTGGAGAGCTCCTCTGCCAGCTTCTGCTTCTCCTCCGGTGTAAGCTTTTTAAGCTCTTCTGCCAGTTTCTTAATATTATTCTTAAAAGCCTTTTCATCGCCTTTTTTTATCATATCTGCAAGAGACTTTGTCATCTCATTTTTGGAAAAGGCATCAGCTATCTTGTTCAAGTCTTCCCCTGGGGTATATTTATCCTTTATATATTCCAGTTTCTTTTCAGTCCTGCCCAGTGCTTTGTTAATTTCTTTCTCATCCTTGGCAGCTTTAAGCTCCTTCTTAAGCTCTGTCAGCTTCTTCTCCAGCTCTTTTTTCTGTTCCTCCGAGAGCTGGGGGTTATTCTTGACTTTTTCAATCAGCTTGTCAGTCTTCTTCAGCTGCTCCGCGACTTTAGCCTTTATCTTATGGAGCTCCTCCGCCTTTCCTGCCATTGGGTTCGGGATGAATCCTGAAAGTGCCAGGGCAGCGGTCAATATCAAGCATATCAATTGATATTTCTTATTTGGCTTTAGGGATATCTTCTTCCTATAGTCCATATTCTTCAGATGCTTCAAGGCATCATTCTTTTCCAGCATAGCAAAGGTGGATTGATTGCCAACAAGCTCAAGGGCAGTAACTGTTCTCTCCTTGAGACCGAAGGAGTCCACCTTAAGTGCAGCATAAGCATCCTTTGGGGTCCTAAAGGCTGAATAAATAAATGCAGCTAATACACACGCTCCAATTATTTTCAGTATGTTCAGATACACATTATATATAGGAATAAATCTTGCAGCTATAACCAAAATAATTCCAAGGCACAGCGCTGCCGCCACCCCTAAAGTCATGTAATTCATGATTGAAGCAGCATGGAGTCTGTCTCTGATTTTTCTTATAATCCTGATAAGTTCTTTATCAATCGAACTCATATATTTCACATCCTTATATTGCGTAGCGACGATTGTGTCTTTCCCTGCTGCGGACGCCCAATGGGCGCCCCTACACCTTGCACCAGTGAATTATACATTATCAGAAACCACATTTTTCACTTTTCTCTTAAATTTCAAAAAACCAAACATACTCTTCCTTACGGGATTTATTCTTATAGCAGATAATAACAGCAGAACCACTGACAATACTACATCAAATATTACATTTCCAAGCCATGGGTCAATTGCCTTAACGGCATTGGGATTATGGCCGGAACCGCCGGCATAGAAACCCAGGATAGAATCCAAGCCCATACCAGAGTATCCGAACTGCCCTGAAAGCAAGGAGCTGAAACCAGCCAGAGGGTTTGCATATAATATCGGCAAGTAGTTCGGGTAGTTCCATTGGTAGAATATCCTTATGTAGAAAATACCGATGAATAAAGTTCCAAAGGCCAAGAATGCCACTGTACCATATGTGAAAACCGTCGCCGCAGTTGTCTTCTTAAGGAAGGTGGAAAAGAATATACCTATGCAGCCAATTGTCACAGCAGTCACAACATAAAAACCGAAAAGCTGAATTATCTCTTTAATTGATATTCCTCCAAAAAGGAACACTGTAGAAAAAAGCGGTAGGCTAGCCACGATAAGAAGCAAGGTCTGGCTGGTGGAAGCGAACAGCTTGCCGGTGATTATGGATATTGGCCTTAGCTTAGTACAAAGCACCAGATCAAGAGTCTGCTTTTCTCGCTCTCCGGCTATAGCCCCTGCTGTAAGCGCAGGTACAATGAACATTATAAGTATGAACTGTATTACCGCAAGACCGGTATATGCACCGATGGAAACTTGCGGGTCAATAGTTGAACTGTATGGATTCATAAAGTTGGTATATATTATAAAAAGTGCGACAAGAGTGAGTATCAGAAGATACAAAACAATTATGCCTGCAGCTCTCCAGCCTCTCATTCTTACCTTCAGTTCCTTTAAAAGCACAGGATTTATATTCATTGCTCGTCATCCCCCTTTGTCACCTTCATAAAGACATCCTCCAAATTGCCGTCCAGCTGTGAGAAGGACACAACGGGTATACCCCTTGTTACCAGGGTCGAGAGCACTCTGCTCATATCCTCGTCACCACCTTCAAAGCCAGCCTGTATCGTATCCTCCCCGGTCACAAGCTTGTCAATAAAGGGATACTCCTTCAATATCATCAGAGCAGCGTCAACTTTATCTCTGACCTTCAGCTTAATGACCTTCTTACTGTATACCTGCTGCATTATCTCTTCCACACTGCCGCTTATGACAATTCTTCCTTTGTCAATAATACCTATGCTAGTACAGAGCTCAGCAAGCTCGGGGAGTATATGTGAGCTTATGATTATTGTTTTTCCCATTCCCTTCAGATTCTTGAGAATTTCCTTCATTTCTACCCTTGCTCTGGGATCCATGCCGGAAGCCGGTTCGTCAAGTACAAGGAGTCTGGGATTATGCACCAGGCTGCGGGCAAGGCAGAGTCTCTGCTTCATACCTCTTGAAAGACTGTCTACATAAGCTTCTCTCTTATGGCTCAGATCTACAAGCTCTAATAAGTCATCGGTTATTTTCTTTCTTTGCTGACCCTTAATATCGTATATTGAAGCGTAGAATTCCAGGTATTCACTTACCTTCAGGTCATCATACACTCCGAAGAAATCAGGCATATAGCCTATTTTTTCCTTTATCCCTTTGCTGTTCCTTATAACATCCACTCCGTCTATCGTAATCTCACCGGACGTAGCCCTAAGAAGTCCGCACATAATTTTCATTGTTGTTGTTTTTCCCGCTCCATTTGGACCTACAAAACCGAATATCTCGCCCTCAGGTACTTCGAGGTTCAAATCGCATACTGCCTGAAATTTCCCGTACTTCTTGTTTAAATTATTGATACTTAGCATTATTTCACACTTCCTTTCACAGATATCTGAGGAAGCTGAACATTATCATCATCCATTTCTATTTTGAGCTTCAGCATACCATCGCTGTCTATATATCTTTCCAACAGATTGCCGTGTATATCAAAGCTCCTATAATCTCCTTCAACCCAATCACCCTTCTGAGTATCCCAGATATACTGCCTTACACGCTGAGGATTTCCAATTGTGTATTGAGTTCTGGCACTTTCCAGCTTGATATTACTGTCCATTTTATAATGTATTTCAAAGGAGCCTCTCCCATAGAACATTTTCCCATACTCATCATAATTTCCTGCATTCATATTATTAACCACGGTAGGTTTCAAGAAGCCTAAGGGATACTCTACATTATTCCCGTCCCTGAAGCTCAAATTCACCTTGGCGGTAATAAAGCTCTTTTCATATCGTCTGGTGGCCTTGCTGTTTACCAGCACCTCTTTGGATACCGGGGTGCTGCTCCAGGCTATCAGCTTTGCTTCAAAGCCTTGATATGCCTCATTCATAAAGCTGTATTCAAGCACCTGTCTTTTTTGCATATCCTGCCTGGACTTCGCTATCTCTTCCGGGGTAAGTTTGTTCTTTTGAGTAGATGACTGTGGTCCGGAATATGGATCCTTATAAATTGCATTTATCAAATCATATCTTTGGCCAAAATAGCTGCTGGGCTTTATGTTTATTTCTTTTGTCTCTCCATTTTTTAATGAGCCTACATTTGCATACTGATTCGGAGTTATTATATAGCACTCCTCCAAGTCAAAGCCTGAAGTATTTTTTATTGTTCCTGTGTAGGCACCCTTTGCATAGTTCAGCTTGCTTTCAAGCTTGCCTGTGAGGACCTCCTCCGTCTCCAACATCATGGTTCTCATGCTCCATACACCATTTCTATAGAACTCCAATATCGTCTTCGGAGACACTATTACCTTGGAATCTATTCTTCGTGGAGCATTCTCATTGGGCATTGGCCCCCCGTAGTAGCCATTGTTCAGCATAAGAGGACGGAGATCAAAGTCTCCTCCCGCCTCCACCCTTATGATGTCTTTATTCGGTGTGAATACCCCTGCATAGGTCTTAGGTGCTATAGTACCGCTATTGTCAATGTCCACAAGGGAAATCACATTTGTAATGGGCTCTGAAAGCCTGGTTCCAATTCCCGATATATATATGACCCCCGAGAAAACTATAGAAAGTGCCGGTACAACAATCCACATAAGCTCTCTTTTGTCCAGCCGCTTCAGTATGATATAGCTTATAGGACCAGCAAAAAGTATATATGCAATATATAAAAATATAAGATGTGCGGTCTTTGGTAAAGGCAGCTCAGGTATATTCCTCAGTGCATTATCAATTGCATAGGAATTATCCTGGACCATCATACCCTTTTGAAACATATCCCCAAGATAGTACGGTGGCAGAACAGACACTATTGCCTTATCCGCAAAGGTGCTGTTGCCAATCCAGGTAGATAGGGGTTCCAGGCCAAAATCAAAGGAGGCCACAGCCACAACCCCTTTGCCCTTCTCAATCTTCTGCAGCAGCGTAACCTCACCTTCTTTAATAACAGGTGTGCTGTCCTTCATAGTAATATCCAATACATTAATATCCATAGCTTCTACAGTTTTGCTTCCAGCCATCTGGTGCAGGCTGGAGGTCCGAAGCTGCTTTACTTCCCCAACCTCTCCAGTGATAAAATCATCCTTGAAGCTCGCCAGGGTCTTATTCTGAGAGGGTCCGGTTCCGATAACAAGCACGCCCCCGCCTGATACCCACCTTTTCATGGCTTCATATTGAGGCTTGCTGAGCTTGGAAGTATCAAAATTATTTATTACTATTACATTAAAGGTCTTTAGAGCATCAATATCCTCCGGGAAATTGTTCTCATCCAGTTTTACGTTTTTTGTACTGAATTGGTTTAGATTCTTTACAGTCATTCTATTTATGTATTTGACACTGTCAAAATCATCGCTCAATATGCCCACAGCATAGGTCTCCATATTAGAGCCCGGATCTACTCTGAAGGTCTTTGTGCTTATAATATCCTTACCCTCTGCAAGGTTTACCTTCAGCTTTGTATTAAAAACATTCATAGGGACATTCATTAAGAATTTTTTGGTTGAATCCTTTGGCAGACTCACGTTTATTGCGTATATCGTGATATTGTCGGATTGTCCGGGCATTTCTATCTGCAGCTCACCATTTATATCTCTAAGCTTGTTTTCTATTTCAAAATAAACCGGCGTAGTGTAACCAATCTTGTAGAATTTGTCAAAGCCCACCTTCATATCGATTTTTACTGTATCCTCAGCTGCTTGTATATTAAGCTGACCAAACTGTCCTATGGTCATTGCAAGCATTACTATAAGTGTTATTGCGATTTTAAACCCTTTTTTCAATAGCTAAACCCCCATATTAAGCCGAATTTTATTTGCTATAAGTAAACCGAACTATCTTCGAGGTCACTTATGTTAGACGAAATCTTTAAGAGTAAAGTTTCAATAGCATAACTCTCTTGAGCAGTAAATTTTTGTCACATAATATATTCTAACCTACCCATACTAAATATCCAATAGATGCGATGTAACAATTGATTTACAGTTGTGGTAGAATTATCATATATAATATACCTGCTGGCATATATGTCGAAATGTCGCATCATTTCGATGGAGTTTTTGAATATTTCCCGGGAAATATTCTTTTGCTGTCGGTTCCTGACGAAGAAAACAATTTAACCCCAAGGCATTTTGGGAATAATATCTCTGAATTATAAAACATCTAAGAAAACTTTTCGCGAGACGTATAGGAGGTTCACAATGGCTAAGATAGTTTTGAAAAAAGGTGAAGAACAAAGGATCCAAATGGGGCATCCCTGGGTATTTGACAATGAAGTACGATCAACAGAAGGCAGCTATGAGCCTGCTGATATTGTAGATGTTGTTGATTTTAAGGACCGCTTCATTGGAAGGGGATATATAAATCCAAAGTCCAAAATTCTTGTAAGGCTGCTCACAAGGGAACATGAAGAAATAAACAGAGAATTCTTCAGAAAAAGAATCATCCAGGCATGGGAGTACAGGAAAAAGCTCGTAGACACCTCAAGCTGCCGTGTTATTTTCGGAGAGGCTGATTTTCTCCCCGCATTGATAGTGGATAAGTTCTCGGACTATCTCAGTATTCAGACCCTGTCCCTGGGTATAGAAAAATACAAGGACACTATAATAGAGCTTCTTGAAGAAATACTGGAACCAAAAGGTATATATGAGAGAAATGATGTGCAGATAAGGGAAAAGGAAGGCCTGGAGCAGAAAAAGGGGTTCATCAAAGGTCCCTTTGATACAACAGTAGAGATAATGGAAAATGAAGTGAAAATGCTTGTGGATATAGAAAACGGACAGAAGACAGGCTACTTTCTTGATCAGAGGGAGAACAGGGCCGCATTGAAGCCCTTTGTAAAGGATGCTCGTGTATTGGATACCTTCACCCATACAGGAGGCTTTGCACTGCATGCGGCTCACTATGGTGCGGCAGAAGTCACCGCAGTGGACATATCCGCACATGCAATAGAATACGTCAAGAGGAATGCAGCGATAAACGGCTTGCAGGATAAAATCAAAGGTGTAGTCGGGAATGTTTTTGATGTGCTAAAAGACTATCAGGTGGCAAACGAAAAATTTGATGTGGTTATCCTTGACCCTCCGGCTTTTTGTAAAACCAAGTCCGCAGTAGAAGGGGCATACAGAGGCTATAAGGATATCAACCTCCGAGGCATGAAAATTTTGAAGCCGGGAGGGTTTCTGGTGACCTGCTCCTGTTCCCATTATATGTACCCAGGTCTCTTCATGGAGATGATCCAGGATGCAGCGATGGATGCAAGGAAAATTGTAAGGCAGGTGGAGTTCAGGACTCAGGCAAAGGATCATCCGGTGCTCTACGGCTCTGATGAGTCAATGTATCTGAAATGCATGATACTGCAGGTGATATAGGAACATAAGATTAATAGTGCGACATAACTGCAGTTTGTGAAAGCCTCGATTGCAAATGAAATATTATTCCGCGGCCGAAGCTCCGCAACCAGAACTTCTAAACTCATTCCGGGCAGCATCAAAACTCGCTCCGCTCAAACACTTGATGCTGCTATTCCTCCGTCTCGTTAAGAAGTTCTAAGGTTTCTACGCAAGGCTGCTGCACAATATTTCACAGCAATCCAAAGATCCTGATATACTATACATCCTATTTTAATTTGCATAGTACCGACGTGGGGATGTATCTTTGAGGAAGACTTCCACTGACCTGGTCACGGGAATACCCCGGGCAAAATAACCAGACGGACCTGCAGAGATGGGACCTCCGCCAGTGATTTTGCTGGCTTTGGAAGGCGAGGAGGACATACTTCCCCATGTCGGAGTTTTTCACACACTTTGTCGCATAATTATACGCATACTCACTATGGGGGCGGTTTACATATAATTGTGCTTCTTAAAATACATAAGACTTATAACTACAACAGATGCACTTAGGGCGAAAGCGAAAGGATATCCGTAGATCCAGCTAAGCTCCGGCATATACTTAAAGTTCATTCCGTACCAGCCTGCAATAAGTGTTAAAGGCAGGAAAACTGCGGTTATTACAGTAAAGAGCTTCATGGTGTGATTGAGACTTATGTCAACTTGTGCCTGATATGCTTCCCTTACTTGGGTTACATAATCTCTAAGGTGCAAAACGTTATTGTTCAATCTTTCTATCCGGTTCTTCAGTATACTGAAATATTTCATTGCGCCAGCTTCAATAAGCCCATTCTCGTTTTCCTCTAACCCCTCTGCTATATCGAGTAACGGCTCATAATATCTTTTCAAAAATAATAGCTGCTTTCTTAGCTCAATTATCTCCTTTGTGAAGTCCCTGCGTACCTCCTCCATGACCTGTTCTTCCAGCAGTGCTATCCTATTTTCTATCTCCTTTAGAATGAGATTATCCATGGAAGTCAGTCTATACATGAGTATGTATAGAATTTTGGAAAGATTGACTGTGTAGTTATCGGAAGCATTGGCATTCTCCAATATTTCTTTTTTTACACTTTCAACCAGTCTGTTAGGATGCTTGGACACTAATATAAGATATTTTGATGTAAGGTAGAAATTCAATTCTCTTGCTGTAAGCCAAAAATTATCAGCCCCACTCACATCCTTATCCATAATGTTTATCACTCCGAAGCTGAATTCGTCGTAAACCTCCAGCCTTGGATGCTGCTTAGAGCTCATGCATTCTTCCACAGTAGAATTGTGGAATTTGAAAACACCATTATTCTCACAAAGCTCTTCCGGGGTTGCTATAATCCAGTATTTAAGGTTATCATCCTTGCTTATATTTTCAAAGTTTGCCTCGAATAAGTCGTTATCTTGAAGCCTATATACTTCCATTGGACACCCTCCTAATGCTAATCAATTAACTCCGTAATTGCTGGATCCTAAGTTAATTCTACTAAATACAAGTAACATCTGCAAAGCTCTATACTCCATTTTCCAGCATGAATATTTTCCACTCCCCTAAACTCTTCATATAGTGAATATACCATACTTGGATGGATTTATCTCCTTCAATCGCTACTTCTACTCCTGAGGTTATTGTTCCGTCGTCTGCTATAACATGCCAGCTTTGTCTCACTTGCACAAGCTTTCTGTCAGTTGCCATGTAACCCTCTACATGCAGATCCCCTGAAACATATCTTATATAACTGGAGTTATCCTTCATAATCAAATATTCAGTGTCTTTAGAAAGCATACTGCCGACCTTTGCTTTATCCCTGTCAAAGGCTGCTCTCACAAAATCACAGGACTTTGAATCAATCAACCTGCCCAGTTCCTCCTGATTCCCCTCTGATAGTTCTTTCTGATCCTTTAGCTTATCCGGTTCATTCTTCACGCCGCTTAATCCAGCTGATATACCATAGGGGTTCTCCGTTCCAAACCTGAGTAATTCCCCTCCCAGGCATAAATCTGTTATAGCAAGGACAAGGAGCATAGTGGCAAAATAGCACAGGTATCTTTTCACTGTGTTCACTCCCCAAAATATATATTTCTCAATATGCCTATTATTTGCCCAAGCTATACAATATAATACAAAAGGCTATGGATTTACTCCATAGCCAAGTGCTTATTAAACAATTGCTTGTATGAACCGGTTCTCACTATCATGGGATAAATCAATAAATTCGTCGCCAAACCTTACTATAGGCTGCCAGATTCTATTTTGATTAATGAATACTATCTCACAGATTTCCCCTGAATTCAACTCCACAAAATCCCCCATATAGGTATTTGCGATGTTTTTTATAAACACTGTGAGTATCCTTGTATCCAGCTTGCCAAAGGTCTGCATTTCGAAATTTTTTATTACCTCGAAGGGGCACATCCTGTTCCGATAAGACCTGTTTGAGGTCATTGCATCATATATATCAGCTATTGCCACTATCTTAGGGAAAAGCGGTATTTCTTCATCAACAGCTCCTACCGGATAGCCGGAGCCATCTATTTTTTCATGATGTAAAAGAACTGCATAACGCATGTTTAAAGTGGCATCCTTAATATTCTCCATCATCATATATCCTAAAACAGGGTGTTTCTTTAACTCATCAAACTCCGAATCTGTGAGCTTGCCGGGTTTTACGAGCAGTTTCTCGGATATTTTTGTTTTGCCTATATCGTGCAGTAGCCCTGCAGTTGCAATTTCATCTATCTCTGCCTCACTAAGATTCATCCATCTGCCAATAATAATTGACATAAGGGATACATTCAAAGAATGGGAATATGTATAGTTATCCATAGGTCTTACCAGATGAAGATAGTTTATTACATCACTTACTGTGCTGAACTCCTTCATTATGTGCTTGCTGATCTGATTGACTGAGTGTACGTCTACAGAAGCACCTCTTCCTATTTCCTTAATTATATGGGTGACTTCATCTACTTTATTTTCATATTTTTGTCTAAAACTTCTTACATTTTCCTGGTTATAAACACTCTTTATCTCTTCTCTTGATGCATAAAGCCCGTCATTTTCAGTAAGCTTTATCTTGATTTTTTCTACGTTATTAAGGCAAATCTTTTCAATCTGCCGTTTGTCCAAAATGGTATCCTTGATAAGAATCAGAGCCCCTGCATCATTATAAACATCGTCAAAGATTACCATTCCGGGTTTTAGAATACTAGAGGGAATATTCATTAATTTCATACCTGTTCACCTCGTAAATATACTAAATTAATTATATCACTTAATTTCGACATAATATATACTATATTTACAAAATATTACACAATCGGTATTTATCTCCTTAGTTTATAATAAACCTTGCCTACATTAAAAAGCAGCTCTGAAAGCACTTCATTCCTGATTACATAATTGCACACTTCGGGCTTATACGGCTTAGCTCTATTCATCGCCTCTAGGAATTCTACAAGTTTACTTTCTTCCGTTATTCCATCAAGACTGAACAAAGAAAAGCTATCTATCCCTATTCCCTTCAATATCCCCATATCCTTTTCAAACACCCTGATATCCTCATAGTAAGGCTCATTACCCAACTTTCCTACATTTGTTACACCCACTGAAATGGCCAGCTTATCTTTGAGCACCTCTTTTAGGTGTGATACCTGATGGTATATGAGATAATCCACATCAACTTTCTTAATCTTTTTCATTTCAGTTCTTATCATAGTTGCATAGTACATAAGATTGTATTTATCCCAGTCCACATCAAACACCGGAATTTCAAGAGCATTCTGCATAAGCTCAGAGTTGAACCTTATATCATAATAGCAATGTCTTATGCAGGCGGCATAGCTCTCCAGGCCTTTTGAGTGCAAGTAATGGGCCGTCTCTGCAAAAACCCTCCGTGCTTCATTAAATCGTTGTTTATTAAGATTTGCGGTGAGCATTTTTGTATAAGTAACTAAAGGACTAAAAATACTCTTTGGTTCGCTTAGTTTTTTTATATCCTCCAAGGGTGATTCCAGATCAATGCACAGTCCTTTTATTCTGAGAGCTTTGCGTTCCAGCTTTTCTACCAGTTCCCTAACATATATATCAAAATGACCGGCATTCTTTTCATTTATCCAATATCCCATTTCATCAGAAAGTGTTGCCCAGATCGATACCGGCACCTCATTGTCGTTGTAAGTCTTTATCATATTGTAGAAGTCTTCGTTGTCATGCCCGTACTCCAGCTTGTAGTTCAAAGTCACATTATATCTTTTAAGTGCATTAATGATATGCTTTCTGCATACTTCCTTTGGAGGAGTGAATTCGCACCATATTCTAGTATCCATGTTTACCCTCCCAAATATATTCGTAACGAATTTCTGACTTATATATTCTGCCCTACTTGCCGTACAAAAACCCCTGTAATTTCTTCAATGGTGATTTTACCGCTTATATTGTATAATCTAATTTATAATAAGAATTTGTAAGGTGATTTTATGAAAAATGGCTACAGAATGATAAAAAATTATGCTAATACCTATTTTATAGAAAAGAAATCAAAGTTCATAACCTATGTACAGCCTATATATTCCGAGGAAGAAGCTATTCTTTTCTTGGGTACCATCAGGAAAAAACATTATGATGCATCTCATAACTGCTATGCCTATATACTGGGCGAATCCATGAGTGTTCAGCGTTCCAGCGACGATGGCGAACCCTCGGGCACAGCAGGAATTCCAATATTAGAGGTGCTGAGAAAAGAGGAAGTTACCAACTCCATAATAATTGTGACCAGGTACTTTGGTGGTATAATGCTCGGTGCCGGAGGGCTCATCAGAGCTTATACCGAAGGAGCTGTCAACGGGATTAAAGCTGCCGGCACTGTAAGAGTCCAGCCCTTTGCAGTTCACCAGCTTAAAATGGATTATAGCTTTTTGAGCAAGCTGCAATATGAGCTGCCGAAGAAGGATTATATAATAGATAATATAGAATATCTTGAAAATGTGACTATGAGGGTCCTGACAGCAGTAGATCTCGAAAATACATTCATTGAGGACATCGCCCAATGGACCAATGGAAGCATTACAGTAGAGTCTTTAGGCGAGCAAATGCTTAAAATTGATGAGGCAAGCGATGCAATATTATAAAAGGCTTCAATCGAAGTATTATAACAACTAATGAAGCCTTTTATGAAACTCGTTTACGGATCATGACAAATTAATGTGGAATAGATGATCCTACTCGTTATAAAATAACTAAGCGATAGTCCGCTTAGTTATTTTATTATTATCTTCTTTAGTCGTAATCGTAATAATCATAATCATAGTCGTAGTCATACCCACCATATGGATAGTCATAATACTGTCTTCTTCTGCGTCTTCGTCTTCTTCTGAAAAGCTCATTCAAAAGGAGTACTCCCAAAAGATCCCTTGCAAATCTTCGTCTCGGATACTGCCTTGCTTCTTCTTCATCTGCCATCTCGGGCATTTCCTTAACCATTGAGTCATACGCATTGTCGGTCATCATCCTTACGGTTTCCCTGTCGATATGATCTTCATGCATCATTTCGTCCTTTTCTTCCATCCTGTCAATTTCTATTTTTACGTAGACCATCATCTTCTTACTATTTTCTGAATACATTTTGACACACTGCCTGTCATCCTCTTCATCCTCATGGTGATTATCCATTTCCATTTGTTCCATTGCCGGCATCTTATACTTCATATTCATGGGCTCCATACCCTGCATCATATGCATAGGTTCCATTTCATGCATCATATGCATACCGCACATCATTGGACATTTGAACTTTTTGTCCATCTGATTACCTCCCAACTTAATAGTCATAGTATTACTAATATGAAATGGATATGGGAACGTGCAAGTCTTATTGCACTTTTCATCCATATTTTTACAAAGGACAAAGGCGGCTGCGGCCGCATTTGAAGCCCATGTGCCTTTTCCGAATGAAGTGAGGAAATTCTGGCACGGGCAGTTTAATCAAGGTTTTTTATTATATAGGAAAGTTATACTTTCCTATATAATAAAAATATACCCCATCCCGCAGCGCAGGATGGGGTATATCAATTATTAGCCTTATCCAAAACTATATTGGCCTAGCAAGAAGCCCACTGTCTATTGCCCGTTGCCTACTGCACTTTTTACCTTCTCTGCTATGCCCTTTATCTTGTAAAGAGGTACTGAGCATATTGCAAATCGTATACCCCTCGAAATCGGCACTGCAAATATGTTATCCTCCACGAGAAGTTTGCAGCTTTCTTCAGGCTGTATTGCAGGTATTGTTACAAAAAAGCCTGCTTTGTAAGGACATATATCAAGCTGTGCTGCTCTTGCTTCCTCAATAAATACTTCTGCCCTTTTTTCCAGCAGCAGCCTTAGCTGCTCCCGCTCCCCATCTACTTTGTGGAGCAGATCTTTATCATTCATAATCACTGAAAGCAGCTTCATGCCGCACCTTGTTCCATTAGACCAGGTTCCTCTGTTGGAAGCTTCGAATACATCTGAGAACTCTTGGGCCACATCCATATTAGAGCTTATACAAACTGCAGCCCCTGTTCGAAGTCCATACATTGTAAGGCTCTTCGATATGCTGAAGGCTACAATTACAAGTACGTTTGCAGGTAATCCCGAGAAAAGCCTCATGAATTTCCTTGTATCTGAAGTCTTTCCTGCGAAGTCGATATACGCAATATCACAGAGCAGAGTTATTCTTTTGCTTTTATTCTCTGCTGCTTTTTTTATTGCTTCAATAACCTGCCTCCATTCCTCATCGCTTAATGCAAAGCCTGTGGGGTTCTGAGCAGGAGAATTGAGCAAAATCACCAGGCTGTCCTGTCTCTCAAGCAGCTCCTTTACCTTTGTTTCAAAGGAGTTAAGGTTGAATCCTTTTTCATTATCGAAAAGCGAAAAAGAGCTAAGCTTTCTCAGGTTCTCCTCGGCCAAGGTTTTGTATGGCCCCCAGAACCAATCTGAGGTCAATATTGTATCTCCAATATCCGAGTAATTCCAGATGGTGTGTCTTAATGCTCCAGACCCGCCAGGTGTTGCAGCGGCTTTAATATATCCCTCAGGCCTGTGTTCCCTAAAGGTTGCTTGAATTGACGCCTCCAGATAATCAGGTGTACCCAGTATTGGAGCATAAGCAGCAAATTCAGCATCAGGAAGAGTTCTTAAGGTATCAAGTACCGAAGGCATTACAGCCAGTTTTTCTTCATCATCCAGCACCGAGCCTACTGTAGCATTCACTACCTTCTCCTTGCCAACCTTCAGCACTGCGTTGCCAGCCGCTCTGCTTGCTGCAAATATCTTATCCTCCACCCTATGAGTATTGACATGTTTAGCAACCATAGATACAATGCTATCCATCATACTTCCTCCATTCACATCTCTTATACGCACTGAAAGTGCAAAGTATTATACTTTTCATTGTTATTTCCAAATGATTATACTATTATTATATATTATTTATATGTTGATATTAAGTAAGAATCGAAACTTTATATCAAACTATTCTTTCAAAATCACTTGGACATTATCCTCACCAAATATGCAGGTTTTGTTCCTGCCTGCATTCTTGGCCTCATATAGCGCCTTGTCCGCTGATTGAATAAGCTTGTCAATATTATTGCCATGCAAAGGATAGCCGGATATTCCCAGACTGCAGGTTATCCTGGGTGGATTATCACTGCTTATTGCAGTTAAAGACATCTCCTCCACCTTTTCCCTAATCTTCTCTGCAACCTTATATGCTCCACGCAAATCAGTATTAGGCAGTACTACTACGAACTCCTCCCCGCCATACCTGGCTACAACATCACCCTCTCTGACATTATACTTCAAGGTGTCTGCAAAGTGCATAAGCACATAATCACCTGCATCATGCCCATATGTATCATTAAATCTCTTAAAAAAGTCAATATCCAGCATTAAAACACTCATATGCAGGTTATTTACTTTCGAGACCCTTATCTGCTCTTCCATAGTTTTCTCAAGATACCTTCTGTTGTAGACCTTTGTCAAGACGTCTATCGATGCCATGGTATTTAGGCTTTCCAGCAGCCTGAGGTTGCTGATTACAGGAGTGATGGTATCAATGTAGACTCTTAATTCAGCTACCACCTCTTCTGTGAAATAATCTTCCATATTGCTCTGTATGTGTATGACTCCCGATACTATACCTCCTAATATTATTGGCAGACAAATATAGCTCTGGGAGTTATTGCATAAGCCTTTGCAATTAAGATCTCCATTCCCGCCATTAAATGAATATTCCTTACCTGTTTTTGCTGCAATGCAGCTTCCCTCATCTGCAAATTTACTCCTTATTAAATCGATTCCCTCGCTGTCCATTACCTTATATACAGTCAAGCTATTGCTGCTGTATTCATTTTTTATAACCACAACTTGACTTATATTGCTGTTATTCCTCAAGAAATCAAACAAAATATCATAAACCTCATCCTCACTGGAAACCTGTCTTACTAAATCAGAGAACTTTTTCAAGACACTCAGCTTATTTGAAAACTTTTTCTCTTTTAGGATAATTCTCTGGGTTTTGAGATATGACCAAGTGATAATTGTGAACACCGCAACCAGCAGTATAACTACAATGATTGTAAAATCCTTTATTTGTCCCAGGGTAGCCTCAGCCAAGCGGTCGTAATATATTACACCCTGCGCTCCTATTATACTGCCTTCACTATCTTTAATCGGTCTGAATCCGGCAAAGTATGGGTTGCTGCTATTCCTCCGGGTGCTGTAAATTTCTACACTCCCAATATATGGCATACCCTTTTCAAGAACTTCCATGCGTATCTCTTGTGGCAGACTGCTTCCGATATTAAACCTAAACAGGCCTGACAAAAGACTGCTGGCAATTATCCGATCCTCTGCAGTTATCACACTGTACATGCCTGTGTCATCCATTATCTTCCCAACGATATTATTATCCTCATTTAGATTCATTACAGTCACTATGGCGCCAATGGCCTGGCCCACATTCCCTCGCACCGGCACTATCACATATTGCATCAAGGTGGACTCGGCTCCTTTACTATCAGCACTGATCAGCTTAGTACCCATCTTGACAGTCCCAGATTCTATAGCCAGCTCTACAATCCCCTGAATTTTAGTTTTTCCACCCGGCAGTTCAAACAGATTTTTCCCATAAGATGAAATAATACCTCCATCCTCACCTACTACATACCATTCATTAACATAATATCTGTGATTTCCCCATTCTCTAAGCAAACTCTTCAAGGCGGCTCCATCCTTCTTGATTATAAGCGCCTTAACCTCAGGTTCAACCGATGCTTGAAGCATACCCATCTTCATCTGACTCATGAAAGAATCATAGGAGCTTTCAGCGAACTGCAGATTGTTGTTCATAGACTCATAAACATTTTCATATATGCGGCTTGAAAAAGCATTAAATATGGAATATCCCAGTATCAGGCTTATCGCAAGCAACACGCACCACAACAGAACCGCTTTCCTAATATATAGCCTTTTAGCTTCCATTTGCGCTCCCCCCGTTAAGGTATATTACTTAAGTAGTTGGTAGACTTCAAATCAACCTGTAGGTTTTCAATAATATAATGATCATACTTCATCTTACTAATTATCGGCTATTTTCGACAAATTTTACAGCTCTGCAAGCGATTTTTTCACACAAAAAATCAGCTCCTGTGATTGTTCAAGAGCTGATTCTTATGCTATTAGATTGTATTAAAGTTGGTTCAAGGGGTATCTGCACACCCTTTTAAATCAATGAATATGATTTATTCCATTTCTATAAGGAGCTCCCCGTCCTTATCATACATGCCTTCCTCATCAACCTGCACATAGCCGTCAGTCGCATCACAAATAAAGTCCAGCAGACATTCAAGAAATTCCCAGCCTTCCTCTGAAATATCCTCTTCGACCTCGAAAGCGTATATCTGAGTCGCATTCTTTAGTATTTCCATTGCCTTCTTCTGTCCTTTACTGTAAGGCAGTTTTTTTACAGTTTCAAGGAACTCTTCCAGTTCTTCCTCGAATACGCGATCTTCCTGCCCCTTTGTATCCCTATCAAGCTCAATAGATTTATAGCTTTCATCGTATTGGAAGACCATATTCCTCCAATTATTCTCCTTAAACTCAGGCTCGTCCTTGCCGGGAGAAGTCGCAAACTCAAACCCCTCCTCTAAAAGCTCATCACATATTGCATATAAGGATGGAAAGTCCTCTACCTGAGAGAACACTCTAACATAAAAACTCATCAGCAGATCTCCTTTTTTCAGTATTAATTCTTATATACATATTCTATACAATAAAATAGCATCTAGGCAATAGGATTTTTAGCACGTACCTCGAACCCCGCACCTCGTACCTCGTTTCCTGTCCCCATCAATTCCTGGAGTATTTTTTTCAGCTGTACCATATCTACCGTTGTATTGGTACAGTAACCATTAGGTCTTTGGTTTATTACCCCTATGACGGGTATTTTCCCTACATCACCTATACCGCTCACTAGTTCTCTTTCACATGCAACAGCAAGTATGAAGTCCGGCCTGAATTCCTTCACTGTATTTCTGGCTGCCGTTCCCCCTTTTGCCACAACTGCTCTGATGCCATACCGCTCAGTCATGTTCGCCACTTCCCCGACCTTGCAGCAGCCGCATCTGCGACAATTGCTTATGTCTTCGGTAATTCTGCAGCTGCAATCCTTACTTTGCATACAGTGTGGAAGCAAGACAAGCATTTGAGCTGAGGATTTTTTTTCAAGCTCATACTTGACCACCAGATTGTTAATATTTATATATATCCTTCCGAGCCAATCTTTATCTTCTTTAAAAAGCCCTGTAAAATACATGAAGACTGGAAGCAGCAACCCGATACCCAGCCTTAAAGCATATATACTCAAGCCCCTTACGCTGCCTGACCTATTTGCTTTAACCAACTCCGCTGATACAGCCCAAAGAAGCAGGAAAAGCACCGAGAAGGCAACGATAACATATACAATTACCCTTCGGTACTGAGCAAGATATATCGATATCAGGCTGAGACAGGATATTATTATAACCGTCAACAATGCAACGGCAATTATAGATGCTATTTGTATGAATTTCTTTATTTCTTTCTCCAAGCTGCTTCCTCCATAATACAATGTGAGAATTTTTGATATTCCAATAGAAGTCTTATTTATTATGTGGGTAATTTAGCTGAAGTATTCAGCACTCTAGGCAACAACTCATCTTTATAATCCAGCCTTGGAATATTTGCCCTCATGGGGGTTATACTACTCTACAGGACACCATTTGATAGGAAAATAGGAGGATGCTAAATGGCAATTGGTTTTTTTTATGGCTCTATAGCTGCAATATGGGTGGTACTTTTCGTATGCGCTGTAAAGAAGCCCCTATCCTTTAAGCACCTAATGGTTGCCATTACCGCTATGGGTTATTCATTGCTTTATGAAACATCCTTGGGGGAGTATTCAGGGCTATATTATTACGTAAATCCGGAAACCTCCCTTTTCTATATAATATTGTCTGCAGTCCTCATATATCCGGCAATCGAGGTTATATATGCCATGTTCCTTCCTGAGCAGACTTATCCTGCCATCATATACACCATTGCATGGATAGTATTGATGCTGGCCTTTGAACTGGCAAGTCTATATACAAGAACAGTGGTGCTTACCGGCTGGAAGGTTATACCTTGGTCTATAGTAACTTATATCGTTACTTTCAGCTGGATTAATCTGCTATTCAGGTACCTGAAAAAAAGAAGCCTGTGATTTTGCATCACCGACCTACTTATCTATGCTCTCTTTTTAGTAATAGCTTACTAGCAATTGCCCCATATTTTGATAAATTGATATTGGTAGAATACAGCAGCTGTTTAATACCGGGAAGCCCCAAGCTTGCCACCAGCATATCATATTGATTATTTGTCATCGTATTGTACATTTTTCTAAATCTCCTAAACTCATCATTCCTCTGCATAATGTTCTTTATCTGCTTTTCAAAGCTCCAGCCTAATGCAATAGTTCTGGCAGCGGATACTCCCATTGTTGAAGCATTCAGAAGGCCAAAACCCAGGAAGGGCTCGACACCTCCCCCTGCATTCCCTATAAATATAAGGTTGCCCAATACGAAGGGATACGCAAAGCCGCTCTCATGCTGCATTTTGAACTCCTCCACAATAGGATAGTTTATGTTTTCTCCCTGAAGGAAAAGCTCCCAATAATTATCTATTTCCTTCTCATTCACATCTGTGGTTACTAAGATTACTACAGCTCTATCCTTACCGAAGGGGGTCATATAAGTATATCCGTTCTTACAGTAGTCTTTGTTCACCCACATTATCAGTCTGTTCGGATCGAAGTCTCCCAATATCACTGCTCCTCTTACATAGGTTTTGAGCCAGCTTTGCCATAGTCCCAATTCCTTGGTATAAGAGGCATTCCCATTAGCCACAACCACATAGTCAAACTCCTTTGATAGAGTCTCATAATCTCCTACCACACTGAGATAAGTCTTTGTGTGCTTTAGTTTATCATATATCTGACACTTCACCGAATCCGCTTCCTTTGAGTATTTGAAAAAATAACCGTAGAAGCCGTTTATTGTCGTTGTCTTATTAGGGGCAATATGTTCAAGTGTATTTATAGTACTTAGGGGCTGGATATTTATGTGAAACTCCTTCTTCATGTAGTTTATTATGTCGGGTATTGGCCTGTGAGATATGTCCAGAACTGCTGCAACGTGGTTAATCCGCTCCCCTATGAAGCTGTTTTGTTCAAAAATAACAGGCTTCAAGCCAAGTCTCTCAAGCTCATGGGCACAGCATAGTCCCGCCAACCCGGCACCTATAATAGCTACCTTCATCAATCGTACCCACCATATTTTTTCATCACCTTAAACCATGCATAAACCATAACCGCTATTACTGCAGTCCATAAAGTAAATAAATAAATACTCATGCCTTTTCCCCTTATTTATAATTGCTTTAGTACTTAGGTTTCTTAGGTATTATCTTAGCTATAATACCCACAGAACCTTTGTTTCTTTCTATTTTCTGCTGTATCTTAACTATATCTCTCATTTCGTCATCCCTTAGCTGGGTAAAAACACTTCTTACTTCAGGATTTCGTACATTAATGAGATTTTCATTGTAAGCAATCTGATTTATTACTCTGTACTGGAGAATATCCTTCAGTACATCTAAGTCTTCCATAGTAGCACCTCTCTATTGTATTTTGAGCTTTATCATTTTATCCTTCATCACCTTCAGGTGCTCCTGCGCGGTTTTCTTAAAATCCTTAATTATCTCCTTAAGATCCTTGTTCTTTATCATATCGTAATAGTCCTCATACTTTTTTACCAGCAGCTCTTCCTTATCAATAGAGTTCCTGAATACTATACTAAGCATATACTCCTGGGAAAATTCCTCCATAGCATCACCCCTCTTTGCTTTTACCTACATACAATATATATATGTTGTCACAGCAATTACCACAAATATTTTCCGCAGGTTTGCAGATATTATTCTTGAATTAGTTGAAATTACTATAATTAGAGGTGAATGGCATTGAAGGTAGCAATAATCGGCGCCGGAGTATCCGGTCTATCATGCGCAATAGAGCTTGAAAGGAATAACATAAAACCTGTTATTTTCGAAAGAAGGGCTCATGTTGGGGAAGCGCTTGATTACTGTTCCATATGGCCTCGTGTGCTTAACCGTCCAATAACAGACCCCTTAAAGTATTTGAAGCAGGAATATAATTTAACACTTGCACCCATTAGCCGAATTAAAAAAATGGTTATGTGCTCACCCAAAGAAAAAGCAACACAAAGAGGCAGCTTAGGTTATATATTCAAAAGAGGAGTACATGCTTACTCCCTTGAAAATCAACTGCTTAACTATGTATCAAGTCCTGTAACCTTCAATAGCTATATTGAGATTGAAGATGTAAAGGATAAGTTTGATTATGTGTTCGTAGCTACAGCTCATACCCTCATACCTAAAAAATTCAGTTTGTGGACCGACACCTTCAATGCAAACGTAAGAGTTGCTACAATTGTCGGAAACTTCACGCCCACAGAAACAATCATGTGGCAGGATATAAATTATGCAAAGAACGGTTTCTGCTATCTGGTGCCTCACAATGATAAGGAAGCGAGCTTAGTGCTGATTGTAAATGGCATTACAAATAATGAGCTGGATTATTACTGGAAGAAGTTTCTATTTACAGAGGATATCAGATATTACATATCCGGTACAACTGATGCTGAGCATGATTGCGGTTTTGTGGAACCTCGCCAGCTGGAGAATATGTTTTTTATAGGTAATTGTGGAGGCTTTACTGATGACTTAGTAGGCTGCGGCGGTATAAATGCTATTGAAAGCGGAATGCTTGCCGCTCGTGCGGTAATATACGGCAAGGACTACAACACCCTGTCAAAACCAATATTCGAAGATATCGTCAAGCTTCATGAGATAAGAAAGACAATGAACACCTTAGACAATTCCCAAATAGACCTTTTCATCAAAGTACTGGGGCTGCCTATAATAAAAAATGCCCTGTACAACAACCCCTTTTCCCGAATGTCAAGTACTCATAAAGGCGCAAGGCTTCTTGGGAACTTGATAAAAAGAAGGAGAAGTACTGTACAATAATTCAGGTGTACCAGTTATATGTTTTGCAATAAACATTCTACAGTGAAATTCAAATATTGCAAAATCATTTTCCTTGATTTCATAGGTTGCCTAATTCTACTTGAACCTTCTTTAGTGCAACCTATATAGAAATATCCCCGCAAAAAAAGAAGAAAGCGGAGACTGTGCTCCGCCTTAAGCTTTATCTTGCTATTGCTCCTTCTGGGTACTTATTTCCTGCGTTCCAGAGCAGATACTCTTTTACGCCGTTTTCCTCAAGAGCTCTTATCTGATCTTCTACCTGCTTGTCCGAATATTTGATATGACCTGGCACCCAAGGTGCTGTGAAAGCCTGTATCCATGGCCTGATTCCAGCAGGTGTCTCTATATTCTTGTTTCGTGCTACCGAATCCTTTGTGGAATGATATACAGTTTCATATGGATAAGCATCAGGAATTGATAATCCATATGTCTGATTAGCATAGTGACTTGGGTACATCATTGGGCTTATATAGTCCACCACATTGCTCACTGCCTCCCAGTGCTGTCCCAGAGACATATCGTCTGCCACAGAACCTACAAGTCCGTAAACGTCAGCTGATATATACACATTAAGGGGAGAAAGCTGTTCTCTTGCATATTTCAAGTAATCCTGTATTGCCTGGGGCTTTGATTCTCCGGTTTTATTCCTGTAGTCCAGAGATTTATCCAGTCTTCCGCCATTTGATGCTGGGAATCTTACATAGTCAAACTGTATTTCATTGAAGCCCGCTTCCGCTGCTTCCTTTGATACCGCCAGATTATACTCCCAGAGATCTCTATCATAAGCAGATGCCCAGATCAGTCCGTCACTGTTTGTAAAAGGCTTACCACTATCTCTGTGTATTATAGCCCTGTCAGGATGGTGTTTCGTATAGGTTGGGTCTTTAAAAGATACTATTCTTGCAATTGTATAAATGTTATTATCTTTAAGCTTTTTAATAAGAGCTGCTATGTCCTTCACAGGGGCATTTTTATTGGCATTTGGGCTAAACTTTTCAGCAGCCTTTGTAGGAAACAGCATATGTCCGTTATCATCCTTGACATCAATAACAAAAGTATTGATTTCTGTTCGTTTTGTCATTTCTATCAGCTTGTCCAGCCTATCATTAGAAGCAGAGTATAGTGTAAGGTAAATCCCTTTTACCTCTACCCTAGGGTTGCCCGGATACTCAAGTGTCTTATTCTGGGGTGCAAAATCAAGCTTTCTTAAGGTCTCACTCAAAAGCTCAGTCCTGTCCTTAACAGTGTATTCTGCCATTATCCAGCCTTCAACACTTCCATTTGCCCCGTCATAATTTACCTTATACCAGGTCTTCCCGGCATCATCCTGTTTTTCTTCAACAATGTTGACAGCTGAACCTTTAATCAGATTGTCCAGAGCTTTTCCATCAGATTGGGCAGCCTCCCTGACCTTGAGCTTGCTGGCACTTATGTACGCCACATTTTCGGCTTTATCCTGATTTGCATCTGCTGGAGCAGGATTCTCAGGGGGTGCCGGTGTAGGTGTTACCTGCGGTTGTTCTGCCGGTGCAGGTATCGGGTTGGTGGTAATTGCTGGTGCAGCTTGATTGTACATGCAGCCGGCAGCGAAAACTAATACGAATAATAGCGTGATAATTACAGCAAATTTCTTTCCTCTCATAGGCACCTCACAATTTATTCTACATATTTTATAACGAGCAGGGGCATAAATTCCACATTAATTTGTCATGCCCCGTAAGCGAGTTTCATAAAAGGCTTCCTAAGTCGTTATAATACTTCAATAGAAGCCTTTTATACAAGTAATTATATCACGAAATAAGACGCTTTTTGTTGAAAATTTGTTGCAATTTAACATGTAAATTAATACAGTTTATCGAATAATTACAAGGCAGCGGTAAAAAAAGAGACTGCAAACTGCAGTCTCTTACTCATCTTCACACATTATCCTTACATGATACTTGCCCACTTCCGTCATGAACCTATTCTTAAGCTCTTCTCCACCATCAACAAATGATACCGGAATCCTCTTTGCTCTGTTGAAATTGATATCGAGATTGATATCCTCATCCTTAGCAGCGATCTTAACAACCTCGTCAAAAGGAAGCTTTGGCCTTATGCCCTTCACAGTATATCCGCCGCGATACCTTGTCTTAACAAAGGCATAAATAAGACTCCTTCCCTCTTCAACACAATGTACAGCACAAAGTGCCACATCCTCGAACCTTACCGACACTCTTGTAAAAGGCCTTACTACTACAATCTTCTTTTCATTAATAGTAATCTTCAATACAAGGCCGCTATATGCAAGTGGTATAAACAGCAATAGAAGTACTATAAAAAAGTAAGCCCAAAAGCCATGGGGCACAACCAAGTATATTATTATGATAGAAGCTATTAAAATGGACAGCATTGAAACAAGAAATAAAAAATAGAAAGCATTACCAATGGCCCTCTTATCGCATCCCAGCGCCCTTTATATTCAGTCACAGACTTTCTCCTCCTTAGTATTCTGCAGAAATAAAGCATTTTGCGGAAAACATCTTTGCTCTTCATTCAGATTTCGCATAAATGGTTTCATTAATGTCATAGAATTCGCACCATACCCAATATAATCTCTTCAGTGCGTTCTATATATCCTGCTATCATATCTATTATAGATAATGTTATTTGTTTAAGCAATAGTCATTGCTGTAATGATACTTTCTACGAAATCTGAAAAAAAAATGCAAATGATTTTCTCACAAAGTATAATATGTGATTTATATCACATACAGTGTAGTCTTTTTTTAGTAGAATTCTATTATAGTAATAATGACATTTTATTTTAAAGGAGGAAATTATATGTTCTGTAACCAGTGTGAACAGACCCCCCATGGAGGTTGTACCAAAATTGGAGTATGCGGAAAAAACGAGGATATAGCCGCTCTTCAGGATACTATGATATTTGGCTTGAAGGGTGTAGCTGCATATGCTACCCATGCAAGAGAAATGGGCTGCATTGACCCAGAGGTTGACGGCATAACCCATGAGGCATTATATATGACCCTTACCAACTCTAACTTCAATTTGAAGGAGCACATTGATATGGTGCTCAAGGTAGGCTCCGCTACAGTCAAGGTTATGGACCTTTTAGACAAGGCTCATACCACAAGATTAGGAGTGCCGACACCTATAACAGTATCCCAGGATAAGATTGAAGGCCACAGCATACTTGTTACAGGTCACAATCTGTATGCTTTAGAGGAACTCCTCAAGCAATCAGCCGGAAAGGGAATAAATGTTTATACCCACTCAGAAATGCTTCCAGCTCACGGATATCCCGAGCTTAAGAAATATAGCCATCTGAAGGGCAACGTAGGAAAAGCCTGGTTTGATCAGAGAAAGCTCTTCGAGGAATTCCCCGGAGCAATACTTGGTACTACAAACTGCCTTATGCCTGTAAGAGGAACTTACACAGACAGATTCTACACTTATGGTACTGCAGGTGTAGAAGGCGCTCAGAAGATATTAAATGAAGACTTCTCCCCAATTATTGATAGAGCACTTTCACTGCCAGCAGTGAATATTGAATCAGAGAAGACTCTTACAACAGGTTTCCATCATCAGACAGTGCTTTCTATTGCCCCTGAAATAATTGAAGCTGTAAAAGCAGGCAAGATCAGAAGATTCTTCGTTATCGCAGGCTGTGATGCTCCGACAAAGGGCAGAGATTACTTCCGAGAGCTTGCTCTTTCCCTCCCAACGGATTGCGTACTACTGACCACCTCCTGCGGAAAGTTCAGGTTCAATGACCATGACTTTGGAGCAGTTCCTGGAACAAACATACCAAGATATATAGACTTAGGCCAATGCAACAACTCCGGCTCAGCGGTAAAAATCGCTCTTGCCCTTGCAGAAGCCTTCAACTGCTCAGTAAACGACCTTCCTCTGAGTATAGTACTCTCATGGTTTGAGCAGAAGGCAGTAGCCATTCTCCTCGGTCTCCTGCACCTGGGTGTAAAGAATATTCATGTAGGACCAAAAGCACCTGAATGGTTTACACCAAATGTAGTGGAAGTACTTCAGAAAAACTTTGACCTCCAGCTCATAAGCGGAGATGCAAAGGCTGATCTGGAAAAGATGCTCGGATAAGATATACAGGAGCTGCAATAATTGAACTGACCCCAAAAAGTTAGACGAAATTTCATTAAGCGGCTCCCAAGGACTGAATTCTGTATTGTACAGGACTCAGTCCTTTTAACTTGCTTTTAATGCGTTTGTTATTATAGTAATCTATATAAGTTTTTAATTCTTCAATGAATTGCTCTATAGTATCGAACTTTTGCAAATAAAACAATTCAGTTTTCAATAAGCCAAAGAAGTTCTCCATTACTGCATTGTCGAGGCAATTACCCTTACGTGACATACTTTGAATAATACCTTTTTTCTCTAGCACTTTTTGATAGCGGCGCATTTGATATTGCCATCCCTGATCCGAATGCAGTATTAAATGTGTGTCATTAGGAATTTTTTCAAATGCTTTCTTCAGCATGTCAATTGTTTGATGAAAAGTCGGCTTTTCAGATAGGTTATAACTTATTATTTCTCCGTTATATAGATCAAGTATGGGGGAAAGGTATAATTTCTTCCCAAAGAGTGAGAATTCAGTTACATCAGTTACCCACTTCTGATTAGGTTTATCTGCTTTGAAATTACGCCCCAACAGATTTGGTGCAACCTTACCTACTTTTCCACGGTATGATTTATATTTCTTAAGACGTACCATACACTTTAGTCCTAGCTGTTTCATTAGCTTTTGAACCGTCTTATGATTCACAATATATTCTCTATTACGCAATTCCAGCGTAATTCTTCGATAGCCGTAGCGACCTTTATTATCGTGATAAATCTGAGTGATAGCAGATTTCACATCTTCGTATTTATCGGGTTTATTTATGTTTTTAAGATGATAGTAATATGTACTGCGGGGAATGCCTGTAAGCGACAATAACTCAGCGAGACTATATTTATGCCTTAATTCAGTGATGACAACTATTTTGTCTTTTTCGCTGACTCTTCCCTGGCTTGAACTAAGGCAATCAATTTTTTTAAGTATTCATTCTCCATGCGAAGGCGTTGTACTTCTGCAATCAAATCCTCTTCTATTGGTTTATCCACCTTAGGCTTATTAACTTTATTGCTGGTCATTTTTCGCTTTCTCCCTCTGTTATTTTTATACAGAGCTTCGTGGCCCTCTTCCCAATATATACGTTCCCATTTCCCAACTGTTGTGTCATTCGGTATTCCGAAGTGAACAGCTGCACGGAAGATGGACATATTGTTCTCATGCATATATTCTACAACATGAATCTTAAAATCACCAGAATAAGTACCAGACTTCTTTGAAAGCCCGTCAATTCCAAATTCCTCATATCTTGCAACCCATCTTTGAATAACAACTTGTGCTGTGTTTAGCGATTTTGCAATAGCACCTGCTGACATTCCTAGTTCTATAAAATCGTTCACTACCTTCAGTTTAGTTTCTAATGAATATTTTGCCATAAAAAAGTGCACCTCCAAATGGTAGATTTTTTGTCTAACATTTGGGGTGCACTTCAAATATTGCAGCTCCTTTTAATTTGTGGTAACTCACAAAATAAGGACAGCTATGCCACAGGTTTTCACCTCGTAACGGTAGCTCTCTTTTCGCCCTTTTTCTTTATCACCTTTAGTCTGAAGAAGTCTTCTCTTTCGCGCTCCTCCAGTACTTCCACTATCTTGTCTACCAATTCCTTATACTTGGGTATCTGTATATTCTGCAGGGCGTTTGCCCTTTTCTGCGTCCTTTTTACCTCCATAGCCAGCTTATACACCGAATCTTCAATTTCCGAGAGATCATAAAGGAGCAGCTTCACCTCATGGAACTTATACATAGCTACATCAAGGGCTGTGTTGGTATGATAAAAGCTATAGTAGTGCGACAGCTCTGCTTGATCATGCTCTATTTCGGGTATTTCAACACCCATGATACTCTTATTCAGAACATCAAAGCCAGATGCCTCAGATATAGACTGCGCAATCTGTTCCACATTGCTTATGCCCATGGTTATGTTGGCAGTCTGCAGTGCTTCATAAGCTTCGCGGAATACCACAACTACCTTTTTCTGAATTTCTTCTGCTCTTTGAATGAAGCCCATCATTGTCATGATAAGGACATTCCTTTTTTTGTCCAACAGCTCAAAGCCCTTTTCTGAAAGCTCCAGTGAGTTCTGTGCAGCCATCAGGCTTGTTTTTGTATAAGTGATTTCAATCATTTTAGCTACCTCTTGCCGTAATACTTATCAAGCAGTTCCGGCTTGATCCTGTCAAGCTCCGCCCTAGGAAGCGCTGCTAGAAGCTCCCACATTACATCCAGAGTTTCTTCCATGCTTCTGTTTCCCTCAAAGCCTTGATTGAGAAATTTCTGTTCGAATTGCCGTCCAAACTCCATGTATTTTTTATCCATATCAGAAATGTCATCCTCACCGATTACCTGTGCCAGAGACCTTACATCCTGAACATGGGAATATGCCGAAAAAATCTGATTCGCAACATCCGGGTGGTCTTCCCTTGTATAACCCTCTCCTATACTCTCCTTCTGCAGTCTGGACAGAGATGGCAGTACATTGATGGGAGGGAATATATTCTTCTGATGAAGCTCCCTGGATAATATTATCTGTCCTTCAGTTATAAAGCCTGTAAGGTCAGGCACCGGATGAGTTATATCATCATTAGGCATTGTAAGTATGGGTATCTGAGTGATACTGCCTTTGGAATTCTTTATCATTCCGGCACGCTCGTAGAGACTTGCCAGGTCAGAATATAAATACCCCGGATAACCCTTTCTCGAAGGAACCTCTTCCCTGGATGCGGAAAGCTCCCTTAAAGCCTCACTGTAGTTAGTCATATTGGTCATAATGACAAGTATATGCATATTAAGCTCAAAAGCCAGATGCTCTGCTGCAGTCAGTGCACAGCGTGGGGTGGTTATTCTCTCTACGATGGGATCATCTGCAAGGTTTAGGTACATCACCACCCTGTTTGTAACCCCTGACAGCTCAAAGTGCTTTCTAAAAAAATCCGCCTCATCGTGCTATCCGCACATTGCAGCAAAAACGATAGCAAAATTACCTTCCTCATCCCCTGAGATCCTCGCCTGCTTTACTATTTGCGCTGCAAGCTCATTATGGGGCAAGCCGTCTCCCGAGAACAATGGCAGCTTCTGCCCCCTAACAAGGGTAGTAAGTCCATCAATTGCTGAAACACCTGTCTCAATATAATTCCTGGGATATCTTCTTCCCACGGGATTTATGGGTCGTCCGTTAATATCATATTTCCTGTCTGAATAGAACCCAGCCCCATCTATAGGCTCTCCTATCCCATTAAAGGTCCTTCCCAATATATCCTTTGACAGTGGTATCTCCATTGGTTTTCCTGTAAATGCAACACTGGCATTATTGAGTGAAATGCCGGAGGTACCCTCAAAAACCTGAATTATTACCCTGTCACCGTCAATTTGAACAACCTTCCCTTTCTTATGGCCTATACCTTCCACTTCAATATCCACAACTTCGCCAAATACGGCTTCCTTTACCCCGCTAAGTATGATGAGCGGACCTTCAACCTTCTGCAGCTTTAAATATTTCAATCTCATCGTCTGCTCACCTCTTTGCTATACATGTTTTCCAAACCTTCATAGTAGCTGTCAATCTCTTTGATAAGCTCATCGAACATCTCCAGCTGGTCTTCCGATACATTGTATTTCATGGTAGTAATCTTATAAAATAAGTCATCATTTTTTACCTTTGATATTGGAACACTCATTTTTATACACTTATAGGCTTTATCATACAGCCTATCTATCACCTTAAGCATCTTATGCTGCTTCTTCAAGGACACATGGGCGTCATTCTTATGATAGGCATTCTGCTGGAGGTAACCTACCTTTATAACCCTTGATACTTCAAGTATCAGTCTCTGGTCGTCAGGCAATATATCCTCCCCCACCAGCTTTACTATTTCCATGAGCTTATCTTCCTCTTGAAGTATCCTCAGAAGCTTTGCTCTAAGCTCCAGCATATCAGGTGCCACGTTTTCCTCATACCACGGACTAAGGTCTGTTATATATCCGCTGTAAGAACGCAGCCAGTTGATAGCAGGATAGTGTCTTGCGTAAGCAAGCGATTTGTCCAAAGCCAGGAACGTACTGACTACTCTTTTGGTATTCTGTGTGACCGGCTCTGAAAAATCCCCGCCTGCCGGAGATACTGCTCCTATTATTGTTATTGAGCCGCTTCTTCCTCCCAAGGTTTCAATATCCCCAGCTCTCTCATAGAACTGAGCAAGCCTGGAGGGCAGATAAGCTGGATAGCCTTCTTCTGCAGGCATCTCCTCAAGTCTTCCTGAGATCTCTCTAAGGGCTTCAGCCCACCTGGAGGTAGAATCAGCCATTATTGCTATATTGTAGCCCATATCCCTAAAGTATTCGGCTATAGTTATCCCTGTATATATTGATGCTTCTCTTGCAGCTACAGGCATGTTGGAGGTATTGGCTATAAGCACGGTTCTCTCCATTATGGATTTCCCGGTTTTGGGGTCGTTTATCTTTGGGAAGTCCTCAAGCACTTCCGTCATTTCATTTCCTCGTTCTCCGACACCTATGTAGACTATAATGTCAGCATCGCTCCATTTTGCAAGCTGGTGCTGCGTTATGGTCTTCCCAGTGCCGAATCCCCCCGGGATCGCTGCTGTCCCCCCTTTTGCCAAGGGGAAGAAAGAGTCTATGACCCTTTGCCCTGTGATCAGCGGTTTGCCTATAGGATTTCTGAGGCTGACAGGTCTTGCCTGTCTGACAGGCCATATCTGATACATCTTCAGCTCATAAGGGCCTTGCTCAGTATCCAGCTTTGCAATTACTTTCTCGATGTTATAGCTTCCGCTCTTTTCTGCAAAAACTACTTTCCCTCTTATATTGGGAGGAACCATAAGCCGGTGTTCTATAACCGTAGTCTCCTGCACTCTTGCATATATGCTGCCTGCTTCCAATAAATCTCCGGTCTTCACAAGTATTTCTACATCCCACAGCTTCTCTTCATCTATCGAGGTCATTCCAACCCCTTCAGGGATAAATGCTGTACCAGTCTCGTACATTTTTTGGAGCGGGCGCTCAATTCCGTCAAATATGTTCTTTATTATACCAGGGCCAAGCTTTACAGAAAGTGGCCTTCCGGTAGAGATGATTCCTTCTCCCCTTGTAAGTCCTGTCGTCTCTTCATATACCTGGATGGTTGCAGTTTCCTTGTCAACAGAAATGACTTCTCCGATAAGCTGTTTGCCGCCCACCAGCACCATTTCCCTCATTTTAAGATCCTCAGCACCCATTACCCTGACTACAGGGCCATTTATGTATACAATTCTTCCATTCTTACTTTCCATTGTCCTGCACCTCATCAAGCCTGCGGGATATACTGCTCCCAATCAGCTCACGATTTTCTTCAATCAAGGATTTTAAGGTGTAGTCCACCTGCATTTCCCTCTTATCGTCCTCAGCATAGAAGCCGCCTATAATGTTTTGCCCCGCTTCTTGAATCATGTATCTGCCCTTCAATCCTCCCAAGGATATCTGCTGGTCGATGAACTCCCTTAAGACTTCCAAATCATTCTTTGTAAAATACAGCATCAGCGAGTCCGATTTTTCAAAGGCAGCTGCCGCCTTGATTAGACTTTTTGACAGATAGCCCTTGTACTCCTCTTGGCCGACAAAGCTCTTAGCCTGCTGAATTAAAAGTTCAATTATTTCATTAATAAATTGCTGCCTTCTATCCAGCAGCTGGTGATATACTTGAGCCTTTGCCTTCGCTATAAGCTGTTTCTTATCCTTTTCAGCCTTTTTCCCCGCCTCTTCTATTATAGCTTCCTTTTTGGCTTCCACTTCCTCTAAAAGCCTGGTTTTCTCCTGCTCAAAGCTTTGTGCAGCTTTAAGCCTCTTTTCAGAGTTACGGGCTTCTATATCCGTGAATATCATCTTGCTAAAAAGTTCTATTTTATCTTCGATTGAAACTGCCAATGCTCATCACCTCAAATCTTCAGTCCTATGGACTCTTTGATGTAGTTGGTTATATAATCGCTCCTGCGTCTTTCCCCATGCCTGTCAGGTATAATTGTGACTATGGGCTTTGCCCTGTCCAGCCTTACAGCCTTCAGCTCCTCAGAAACCCTTTCCGCCAACACCTCTGTCACCAGAAGTATACCTATATCCTTGCTGCTGCAGGCATCCTCTATAGCAGCCAGTATCTCGTCCCTTTCATGGACCAAAACACCTTTTATCCCTGCAAGCCTCATTCCCGTCAAGGTATCGATATTGTCACTGATAAGGAAAAATTTCATAATTTTCCTCCCTTTATAACGAATAGGAAAGTATAAATTTCCTTAGTGTACCACTTTCCGTAAATGAGTTTCAATAAAGGCTTCCATGGTCGTTCAAATTCTTCAATAGAAGCCTTTATTATAACTGTCCTAATATTATGATAGATATAATGAGCCCATATATCGCTATACCTTCAGCTAATCCAACAAATATCAATGTTTTGCCCAATATCCTGGGATTTTCCGATACTGCTCCCAAAGCCGAGGAACCTACTGCGCCAACTGCATAGCCGGCACCTATAGTAGCAAGTCCTGTCGATAGTCCTGCGGCCAAAAATCCCAATCCCGCATTTGGGTTATCCCCCTGGGCGGCATGCACTATACTAGGAGTAAGTACGAATAGAAATACCGCTATGAGAAACATATAGGAGACTAAACTCATCCTCAATATATTTCTGATTTTCTTCCCCTTCATATCCCCTTCTGACCGATACAGTATAACTCCCAGCCCTATTGTGAAAAGCACTATTCCAACAGCAAGTTCCAATATTGTATACATTTTAATGCCTCCTAATATTAATCATTTTGTATTTGAATTTCCCACAGCGGACGACCATTGGTCGCCCCTACAGCGAAACGACGAGGGTATCCTTCCCTACTATCCATCTGCATTACCTTCCTTAAATAGGCTCACTGGCCTGTACTCCGTTCCATAACCTGAGTAATACTTGCTGAAAAGCTCATAGTACTCAAGCCTAAGGCTTTGTATGAACACAATAAGTCCTTCCAGCCCGATAATGATAATATTGCCTATAATAAGAACCATGATGCCCCCAACCCTAGAGTCCAGCATCTCGGCCATTGTAGAAAAGGCAATGTACAAGCCTACATGGTTAAGAGCAAAAGCACCCACTCTTATGAAGGATATTATGTTGGATGCGACAGAAAGCACCGTCTCTATCACTCCGAAGCCTGCTTCTATATAGTAATCTCCAGGAGAGTCCTCATATAGCCTATGCCCTGTAAGCAAACCCGCCAAAGGCTGCTTAAACACCATTATGATCAGAAGCGCAGCCATTATCCCTATGGGCAGACCTATGGGGATGGTCAAATTACCTGTGGCCTTCCCCCATACAGTATAAACCAGTGTCAGGAAAAACAGGAAGCCTGTCAGGCCTTCCCTCCCAAACAGCCCCTCTTCCACATTCTTGGAGCTATAATGATTCAGTAAGCTGTATATATAGCTTATGGTTATCAGCACCATTCCAAACACAATTGCCGCTACCAGCATTGTATTGATGTTGGCCATAGGCCTTATAAGCAGAGGCTCTATCAATTCTTCCGAGCCAAATATGCTTCCATATAATGCCCCGAAAAGCATTGAGCTGGCTCCAAGTCGTGCCAGTATGCCTCCGAAGCTCTTGTTCTTTGTTTTATAGCTTATGAACAGACCACCTAACAGAATCACCAGTCCCTGCCCCAAATCACCAAACATTGCCCCGAAAAGCAGCATATACGAAATGGCAAAAAACGGTGTAGGATCTAATTCCCCATAGCTGGGAGTTCCATACATGCTGATCAGCGCTTCAAAAGGCCTGACCAATATGTTGTTCTTTATTCTTGTGGGAGGTGCATGCCCATGCTTTCGATCCTCAACATTATCAGTCATTAGTACAATATTATCACTGAAATTCTGCTGAATCTCAGCGCGGATACCCTCAACTTCGCTTTCCGGAACAAATCCAAATATGAAAAACATGTTATGCCCTAGGGCAGCATCCTGCTTCACCTTTTCCGACTTCTTCTCCAGCTCCAGCAATGTATAGGCCATGTCAACAGTGGCTTTATATTTTTCTCTGAGCTCCAGGACAGACGCCTTTAGCTCCTCTACCAGAGCCTTTTCCTTATCAATTTCCATTTGCAGCTGCTTTGCCATATCCACTGCATTTCCGCTGTATTCATTAGGCAGCTCAAGCTCCTTATAATTAAGGGATGCAAATATTCTTTCAGCTTCCTCCCCCAGATCCTCGGGAGTTAATGCAGCAATAACAATATTCCCATCCATAGCGGCTACACGAAATATTATAGAGGGTACATTCTCGATGTTGAGCTCAAGCTTCTTATAACTCTCATTGGATAGCATCAGCAGCCTGAACCTTATGAAGCTCATATTCTTTAGCGCTTCTATCCTCAAACCGGTATTTCTGAGATACCCCACATTTTCCAGATAGCGCTGCAGCCTTTCAATATTGGCTGTTTTCTCTCCGATTCCATCAGAAATATGGCTAACGCTGTCATGAATCTTCCTCAAATCTTCAATAATATTTTCATAATCAGCATCTATGCTCAAATATGTTTCACAAATCTCAGGCTTCAGTTTGAATAACTCCTGGAAGGACTTAATCATTGTTTCATCCTTTGAAAAGTCTCGCCTTGCTATGTATGGCTTAAGATGCGCCAGTTCCTGCAGCGCCTGCATATGCTCCTCTGAAGCCGAAAGGTTCAGGTTATTGGAATTCAACTCAGATAGAGCATTCAATACATGGGCATTGCCAAGCATTACTATCAAGCGTGAAGTCTTATTCAAATCCGAAAGCTTTCCAATAATGCTCACTATTTTCATTCTTTCTACAGCCAATGCATATCGCCTCCTCTTAGAGCTTTCTTATAATATATTTATACGCCTGTTCTGCAGGTATTTTATACCGTATGGCTTCTACTATGGAGATTATGTCCTTTACCTCATGCTCAAGAAATATTATAAATGCAAAGGCGCTTATAATTGAAAGGTTATAACTCTTCACCAAAGCTTTAAGCTCAAAATATATATGACGTTCCATTCTTCTTTCCATATATATATCAGTGGTTTCATCCTCTTTGAACATGAAGCTGTACTTGGTGGTTTTCACAAACCGGTAGAACTCCTCCAGGCTTTGTGCATAGCATAGTGATTTCAGCAAATTGAAATCCACTCTGTGGCTGATATTAATCGTATAGTTCAAAAGCTCCTCCGGGCTAAGCTTGTAGAACTTCTTTCCCCTGTATATCCATTGTATATTCAGGAGATCAGCAATGATTCCCTGAGCTTGCTGCAATACTCCCATATCTCTCTGGGAAAGCTTGCTCCATTCCCTCTGCAGTATAGTGTAATATGACATGTCGAGAACCATTTCAAACCTAAATAAATTCTCTGTAAAATTCCCATCCACTAAAGGAATCAGGAACTTGTAAAACTCAGTACCCTCAAGGGCGGATATAATATCCCTTATCTGCTTTGCTTCGAAAACCTTATTAATATCAAGCTTGCTGTACTTTCCGATGAAAGTGCTCCTAAAATCTCCAGCACCCTGACCATTATATACAGCTCTGGCTATTGCCTTTAACTCTTCTATCTCATATTTAGCATAAAGTGTCTTGATGAAATCCTTATAGTCGCCATTAAAGTAATGAATTAACCTGTCTATACTCTTAACCATGTTCTGCTTGATTAGATTCTCAAGCATGCCTCTATGAATATTTTCTGCAGCTACACTAGCCAGCACTTCAGAATAAGCAGACTTTTCCTTAAGATATCTTGCCACCTCTGTCACAGATTCCAGCTTGAGCAAGATCCCATAATCCTCATCCTTAAGGAACTGACCCTCCATTGTCTTTATCTTTGCATTCACAGCAGCAAATCTAGTGACATTATCCATAAATACTACCTCTCAATGTCCAGGAGCTGCTTCCAAATAGTTTTGGCAGCATCCTCCCTAAAGCTCAAAAAAGCAGCTTGAAGTCTATTCATCCTCAACCTTGCCGCTTCTTCCATTTCTTCTGTCTGCAGCTTAGCAGCCTCAATTACTTCATCATGCTTCTGCTTTGCAATTACAGACACTTTTTCCAGAGCAGCTTCTATGCTCCTAAGCTCTTCTTTGCTGCTTGCCTCAAGCTTCATCAGCTCAGCATCACTTTCACCCTTAAGGGTCACAGCTCTTGAGTCAAGCTCTATAAGCCTTCTTATATATGTATCCAGGTTCTTTTCCAAATATATCACCTTCAAAATCATTTAATAGTTATTATTTAAATTATGTAATAGATGGCAATGAAAGTCAATTTCTATAAACAACAGCTGCATGCCTTAATACCTGATTCAGCCTAAGAATATCAAGCAAGATGGAGTTTAGTACTATTATTGCAATTTATGCAGTATATTAATTCAATCAATTTTAGCAGCAAATAGCACCACTACTATAATATCTGCTATAACCACTTTCAGACCACCTCTGCAGCGTCATATTCCGTCGAATTTCATAACTATTTGAAACAATCTGTATATTCAGCAAAAGTCCTGTGAATTCAGCTTCGACTATGATAAAATTGTATTGATATCTATAACTGGGGGTGATTGTGTGGAATTGTATCAAAATGAGTTCTTTACTCTTATGTGTGATGAAGATAGATTATATATTTCTGTTTATCGCTCTGGATATGAAATCCGTGAGTTTAACAATCTTCTTTTGGATATGCCCACAATTCAGCTCCATAATTTTACTAACCTAAAAAACGCTTTGGACGAATCATCGGGACTCAGAATTTTCATTGGAAATATAAAGCCTCGAGTAGAAGTTATCATTTCCGTTGATGAGATGGAAGCAAAAATAAAGCTTAATATCACTGCAAAGGAATTTGCAGATAACAAAATATCAATTTCCTCAGAAATAATATCTGCTCTTAATAAAGCAGGGGTAAGCGAAGGCTTGGATGAACTTTTCCAGAAGCCGATTACGGTACAAAAGGAAATTCCAATCGCAAAGGGCATTAAACCTAAAGATGGCAAGGATGCTATAATCAAGTACTATGAAATCCAAGAAAAAAAACCAATAGTTAAAGATGATGGATCGGTTAACCACTACGAGCTTAACCTTATTGACAACGTCAAGAAGGGTGACTGGCTCGGAGAGAAAATACCCCCTACCGAGGGGAAACCCGGCAGGACTGTCAACAACAAGGTATTACCGGCTAGAAGGGGGCTTGACCTCCATCTCAAATACGATAGAAAAACCATTGAAGAGTTTGAGGAAAACGGAAAAACCGTACTGCGAGCTGCAATAGAAGGCGCTGTAAAATTCGAGGGAGACAAGATAAGGATAGACAACCACCTTATTATACCCGGAGATGTGGGATATGAAACCGGCAGCGTATCCTTTGATGGATACGTAACCGTTAAAGGCACAGTAAAGGATGGGTTCTCAGTAATAGCCAAGAATGATATCTCAATACAAGGTAACATGGGCTTGGGTGTCGTTGATAAGGTGATTTCCAGGGAAGGCAGCATATACATCAAGGGCGGCGTTTTTGGCAAAAACATATCAGTAATAGAAGCAAAGAAGAGCGTTTTTGTAAAATACTGCAACGCGTGTACAATCACCGCCGGAGAAGACATTAATGTTGGCTTTTATTCCCTTGACAGTAATCTCAAGGCCAAAAAAGTAATTATGGATCCTATACATGGTAAAGTAATCGGGGGGACCATAAATGCTGAAATTCAGGTTATTGCGGGAGTTATAGGCAACAAAGCAGAGAAGAAGACCTATATCACGGTCTCTGGCTTTGATCGTCTGGCCATAAAGAAAGAGTTCGAGCAGCTCCTTGAAAAATATAAGGTTATGCTTACCGAAGTCAACAAAGTAAAACACCAGATTGAGCAGTTTGAGCACAACACATCCGGTGCCGAATATGTAAACAGCGGCGAATACAACCAGTATTTGAGAAAGTATGAAGATATACTTGAAGGAATCAGGATGCTGGACGAGTATAGAAAAAGGCTCCAGCAGATTCTTGAAACCAAGGGTGAAGGCGAGGTAGGCATATCCACAGCTGCCTATCCGGAAACCGTTATTGAAATAAAAAATATGCAGAAGAGAATCAATTCTATAGTAAGCGGCAGTTTTTATGTTGTGGATAAGGAACTCCATCACAATTGAGGAGATAATAATCAAGGATTGTTATAAAAAGTGGCTGAATTTTCTCAGCCACTTTTGCAACTTATTCCTCTTTTTCTAAAATGAGTACTCACAGCCTGTAAACTTCCGACTGAAAGCCTCAACATCTTTGGCAATTGATTCAGGCTCTTCTTTATCAATCAATGCTCTTTTAAAAAATTCTGCAATGGTCTCCATTTCTGCTTCCTTCATTCCCCTTCTTGTTATCTCAGGAGTTCCAACCCTGATTTCCGGACTATTACCTGAGAAATCATCCGAGCATAGAATCTTTGCCTTCTCCAAGTGCTTAGCTGGAGCTGCGCTGACATGCTCCCCCGCATCTACCAATAATAAGTGGGTTTCAGTATAGCCCTTATTCTTCCCTAAGACATTGAAGCCTTTTTCATTCATAGCTTTTGCAAGTGCCTTGGAGTTCTTAATTATCTGACTGCCATATTCTTTCCCATATTCCTTCATTTCCATTATAGAAGCAGCCAGTGAGGGAAGACGATTCAGATGATGGCTTGTAACCAATGATGGAGACAGCGTGTTTCCCACCTTTTCTATAAGAGATATATTATTGGATACAACAAAGCCTCCTTGCGGTCCTGGGAAAGACTTATGGGTGCTTCCGAACATTATGTCAGCTCCCGCATCTAGTGGGTTGGGAAATACCCCCCCCGCAATAAGTCCTGTAACATGAGAAGCATCATAAGCCAGAAGTATCCCTTCCCTATCGGCGATTTCTCTTAACTCCCTTATAGGCTCAGGAAAGAGTGTTCCCGATCCTCCAAAAATAATGAGCTTAGGTTTTTTCTCCAAAGCTTGCAGCTTTAACTTCTCCACATCTACGCATCGGTTTTCATCAAAAACCATATATTCAACATTGATAGTATCATCAAACTGTCTCACCTGGCACATTGGTCCAACTAAACCATGTCCCCAATCCTTCAAGCTTACTTCAATTACCAGATCTCCAGGATTAAGCAATGCAAGCACGACTGCCATTCCTGCCATATGCCCTCCGATTGGTCTCAGGTCCGCATACTTGGCATGGAATATGTCCTTTATGAGTTCGTGGGTGGCCATTTCAAATTCATTAATATACTTGTTACCTGTATACTCTCTTTCTTCCAGATTTATTGCTGTGTAACAGCCATATCTATTGCCAAAATCGCAGCTGAGATAGCTGCGTACCTTTTCACTGGAAAAATTCTCAGAAGCTATCAGGTTCAGACATCCTTCCCTATAGTCTGTATGTTTCTGAAGAAGAGCATCTATATCTTTTGGTGCCTTGAGCATTATTGCATCCTCCTTTTAATAAAATTGCGTTTATCCTCCGCCCAGCATCCTTATGACTCTTACAATATCCTTTTCATTCAGCTTATAATTGTCATACTCACGAAATAATATCTGCCTTCCGTTAATAAACACAGCCGAGGCCTTAGGATAGTTCGTCTGGAACAAGAGCATGCTCACAGTATAATCATCCGGGATTGATTGGGTCTTGTTGTTCAATTGTATCTCCATTTCTTTCCCTCCGATTTGACTATCAAATTTCTCGCTTACTTTTTATCCAGAAGCCATCCCAAGGATAGACTTCTTAAACGTGCTTCAGTCGGGTTGCCCGTATTCTTATCCCAACCTGCAAGGTCATAATAAGCTTCTACTGCACTCTCAAAAGCAGCCTTGTCAAGGCATACGCCTTTAGACGGCCCGTCAATAAAGGGTTCAAACAACCTGGCAGGAAGTTTGTCATCCTTCTTGTCAAAGCCTTCTCTGGCATTGAAAAAGCGCATCATATTTATTCTTCGTTCCCCAACCAGCATCAACTCATGCATTGACGTATCCCATCCGATACCATATCTGCACAAGTCTACTAAATCATCCGGCCCGTACAATTCCCATGAAGGGCCCCATACAAATTGGCAAAGGCATAAGGTATCCAAAACTGAAAAATACTTCTGACTTTCCAGTGCAAACCTTACCTTCTCGTCATCCAGTTCAAAAGGATTATCATATCCCTTCCATACCCCTATCTGAGCTAAACGCTGTCTCTCTTTGCTGTCAGGAGGCAATACCAGGAACACATCATGCTCACTGGATTGATGGTCAGCTCCGAAAGGATTTACTGCATAGACCAGCCCCACTGATGGCTTAAATTGCGGCATATGAGCAGGCAGCTCCTGCCCCTTAACTGAGATACTGAGGCTTACGGCATCCTTTCCGATTTTATAGGCAGCCCTAAGGCTCCCTTCAGCCAGTAAATCACCGAAGCCTTCCCTCTTTGCGATCTTTTCCACTAGTACAGGTATCGCACTACTATTTCCGAATCTTAGTTCGATACCTTCTGTATCTTTATTATTAATAAGTCCTTTTTCATAGCATTCCATTGCAAACGCAATTGTTGCACCACAGGAAATAGTATCTAGCCCGTACATGTTGCATAGCTGGTTTGCCAAAGCTACTGTCTCCAGTTCTGTAACCCCGCAGTACGATCCAAAGGTTGCACAGGTTTCGTACTCCGGTCCTCCATAAAGCGGATCCACCACTCCCGTCACCTCAACCACTCTTTTGCAGCGCACTGCGCAGGCAAAACATGTATCTCTCTCTTTCAATATAGTCTCATACATTGTTGTGCCGGTTATTTTCTTAGCGCCCTCCGGGAAGTAACCTGTGGTCCAGTTCTTAGTGGGCAGGAACCCCTCATTATGAAAACTTTCAAGATCACCGTCAGTACCACCCAGACCCAAACCCGCAACTGTTGCATTTTCTTCAAGTCTTTGCTTCACACCAGCTGCCAGCTCACGAAATCCATCTTGGTCATATGCTTTAGCTGCCTTAGCCTTTTGTACCACCACAGCCTTCAAATTTTTGGAGCCCATTACTGCTCCCATGCCATTTCTGCCATTTGCCCTATTGCACATATTAATTATGCATGCATATCTTACGAGATTCTCTCCCGCAGGTCCAATTTGGGCAATTTCTATATTCTTATCTCCAAGCTCCTCCCTTATAATTGCTTCCGCTTCTCCGGTTACCTTACCCCAAATATTCTGTGCATCCCGGATTTCAGCCTTTTCTCCATCTATATATAAGTATACCGGCGCAGCCGATTTGCCTTTAAATACAACAGCATCCCATCCATTGGCTTTGAAATGTGATGGAAAGAATCCCCCTGCCTGGCTGTCCCCGATTGTCCCTGTTAATGGACTTTTGGCCGTGACTGTCAGTCTGCTTATACCGCTGATAGGCAGACCTGTAAGTGCCGAGACTGAGAACACCAGTATGTTTTCCGGTGACAATGGGTCAATACCCGGCTTCATCTCCTGAAGCAGCATGTATGCACCCAGAGCAGAACCACCGGGATAAAGCCTGTAGATTTCACCGGGTATGATCTTTGTCTCTATTTTTCTATTTGATAAATTTACTTCCAAAATTTTTGCATCAGGAAACAGATTCATAAATCACCCTCCTATTGCTTATTAACATCCCGGATTTAATTCCTTCAAAATGTTAATAATTCCTTCATTAATGTTGTGCCCTGCCCATGGAACGATTATTGTCTCAGGGCACCTCCAAATATACCAAAGTATTAAAAGTATCACAAGGGAAGGCTTCTCCCTTGTGATACAATACTATTCCAATTACTTTGCTTCTATTACCTTAACTTCTGCTTGAAGCTGCTTTAGTATCTCTTCACCCTTTGGACCAACCATCTTTACATATTCGTCATATGCTGATTTGCTGGCTGCTCTGAAAGCTTCTCTTTCTTCAGGTGTAAGCTCAACTACAGCTATATCGCTCTTCTCTTTGATTTTACCTAATGCTGCACCGTTCAATTCTGCTTGAATAGCAAAGGATGGAGCTCTCATTTCATCAACTGTGTCAGTTATCATTTTTTGAAGCTCCGGAGTAAGTGAGTCAAAGAATTTTGGGTTGCAAGCTGTTGTTGTTACATATAGATTTGAGCTTGCAAGTGTTAAGAATTTTTGAACCTCATAAAACTTCATTTCTTCAATTGCAAACATCGGATTTTCCTGGCCTTCAATCATCTTTAACTGCAAGCCGCTGTATACTTCCATATAAGGAACCGGAGTCGGATTAGCACCATATGCCTGATATGCGGCAACAATCATTGGTGAAGGCATTGTTCTCATCTTCAAACCCTTCCACATAGCCGGTGTATTTACTGCTCTGCTTGTAGTCCACTGCATTGCGCCTTCAGTCCAATATGATAGAACCTTTATGCTCTTGTCCAAATATATTTTGGATAATGTTTCATTTAGTGCTTTGCTTGTTTTGAATATTTCAGCGTTTTTATCCATATCCTCTGAGAAAAGAAAGTGAAGTGAGAAAAGCTGATTTTCTGGTACGATTGTACCTGTATTCCCCGGTGATACCATAGCGAATTCAATACCACCTGTTTGCAATAATTCAGCCTGCTGTGTTGCGTCACCGATTTGACCTACAGGGTAGATTTCAATCTTGATTTTGCCATTTGATTTTTTCTCGATGATTTCTTTGAATTTCTTAGCGTATACATCCTGAACACTTCCGTCAATTTCTTCATGAGCGAATCTCCAGGTATAAGTCTTTTCTTCTGCAGCCGGTGCAGCGGCCGCCTCTGCTGGGGCTGCTGATGCTGCCGGTTTTGGCGCACACCCTGCAAATAGTGACATGACCATAATAACACAGAGTACTAAAGCAAAAATCTTTCTCATTATAATCCTCCTCATATTTTGTATTTTACGATGTTTGCTTTCGAAACATCGTTAGGTCTGGATTCATTACTTTTCCAAATAGCTGAGTACTGATCTCACATGCATTTCCACCCCGTAGCTTAATGTGTCTTCATCAATATTAAACATAGGATGATGATGCGGATACTGGGTATTTTTTTCGGCGCTGCCTGTGCCTATAAAATAGAATGCGCTGGGTACTCTATGTGTGAATTCAGCAAAGTCTTCTCCAGCCATACATCTGTACTCTACAACATTATCCGATGTATTGAAGGTTTCTTTGGATGCCGTCCTTACTGACTCAACCATTTTTTCATTGTTCATAAGTGATGGATTGCTCGGTATAAACCTTAGTTCATACGAAACCCCCATTGCATCACAGATACCTTTTACTACTCGCTCAAATTTCTGCAGGAGAACTTTCTTCTCTGCCTCTTCATTCTTGAATAAAAACCTTATAGTACCACCGATTTCAACCCTATCTGAAATTATATTACGTCCGCTGCCGCCATGAAGCTTGCCAACCATTATTGCTATTGGAAGCAATGGGTCGATCTCTCTTGTTTGTATAGCTTGCAGACTTTGTATTACATATGTAGAAGCAAGTATTGCATCAGCTGCAGTATGCGGGGCTGAGGTATGTCCCCCCCGCCCTATAATAGCCAGCTCGAACTCTTCCAATGCTGCCATTATAGGTCCGCTTGCCAAACCTATCTTTCCACTTTCCAGAGGTGTCCAAAGATGTATTCCAAAAGCAGCATCTACCTTAGGGTCCTCCAGCACCCCTTCATTAATCATATCTAGGGCACCGGCTTCCTCTTCATTTGGCTGAAATACAAATTTTATATTACCATTGATTTTATCCTTATACTTGCACAACACTTTTGCCGCAATTAACAACATTGCTGTGTGCCCGTCATGTCCACAGGCATGCATTACACCGTTATTTTCCGACTTGTAATCCACATCCGTCTTTTCCTCTTGGGGCAATGCATCAATATCAGCTCTTAGCATTACAGTTTTTCCTGGCCTAGTACCTCTAAGCAGGCCGACAACTCCTGTTTTGGCAAGCTTTTTTACTTCTAACCCCAGGTCCTTCAAATAATCATGCACAATCTCTGATGTTCTGTATTCTTCATATCCAAGCTCGGGATGCTTATGAAAATCCCTGCGTAATTCAATTAGTTCATCCCTTAGCAGTTCAACCTCTTTTTTGATATCAAACATATTCTCATCTCCTGTCTAAGCAATAAGAGCCAATGAAATCCATGGAAATACGATTACCAAAATTGAAATAACAACTAATATTGCTAGATAAGGTCCTAAGCCTTTTACTACCGTAAGGAACGGTCTGTTAAATATCGCACAGGCGGTAAAGATGTTACATCCAAATGGGGGTGTAATAGAGCCAATTGCAGCTTGAAGCGTTACAATGATTCCCAGGTGGATTGGATGAATACCTGCATTTACAGCCACCGGGAAGAATATTGGCGCTACAATTATAATAACAACGATTGAATCAACAAACATACACCCAATAGCAACAAATATCGTAACTAAGGTTAATATAAGTGTTGTCGATGGATTTGGTCCCAGTAAATTCGCTGTAAGCATCTGTGGTATTTGTGCATAAGAGATGACCCATGAGAATAATTGTCCTGCTGCTACAAGTACGAATACCGTTGAGGTTACTACAGCAGTAGATAACGCAATATTTGGCAGGTCTTTAAATTTAACGGTTTTAAATACAAACAGCTCTAAGATACCAGCATAAAGCACTGCCACTGCCGCTGCCTCTGTAGGACTGAATATTCCTGAATAAATACCTACGAAAATGATGAATGGAAAACCGATAGGTGCAATTGCAAGCCTAAAGGCTTTAATCCTTTCTGCCCAAGTAGATCTGGTTGAGCAAGGAAGCTGTCTTCTCTTTGCATCAAAATAAATGAAAGCCGAGAAAAACAACATAATGATAACTCCAGGTAAGAAGCCGGCGATAAATAAATCACCTACTGATGCACCTGTTACTACGCAGTACATAATCATTGAAATACTCGGAGGGATCAGCAAGTCAATAATTGCAGCACTGATAATTAGTGCAATAGAATCAGAATCACCATATCCAAGCCTAAGAAGTCTGCCTCGCATAGGTCTCCCTACTGCGACTACTGTTGCCTGTGTAGACCCTGAAATCGCACCGAATAAAGTACAGGAAACAGCTGTTGTGATACCCATACCGCCATGAATATGCCCTACGAAGGACTCAACAAAATCCAGAAGTCTTTTTGTTGTCTGACCGGCACACATAATGTCAGCTGCAAATATGAACATAGGTACTGCGAGCAGAACGAATGCCGATACCCCTGCAACCAGCTGCTGAGTCGCCAATAACGGATCTATATTGGGAAAGTATTTAATCAATATGACAAAAGGTGCAATAATCATAGGTACCATCATTGGAAAGTTAAGTAATAAACCAATGAACATAATACTCATCAACAATACTACCATCAGCACTTCACCTCCTTATTGCTCATATCATCAATAACACCAGCTTCTATAATTTCTTGTTTACTGTCTTTGCCTTCTTTTTCATTCTGATAATCTCGAATTGTGACTTCGGTAGACAGCCAAGTCTCTTTATCTCTCAGATTCCTTACAAAGGTTCTGCCATACTCTATCGCCCCAAATAAAAATCCGAGAGGTACTATTAAAATAATATACTCCATTGGTATTCTCATAGAGGGTGAAACCCTGCCTAGTTCATGTACCTTAAATGTATATAGAACTGCATAGTACGAAATATAAATCATTGAAATGCAAGTCACTCCGGAAGTTACTAGTGTAAATATCTTTTTACCTCTCTCATTTACTATATCAAATATGGCAGACATCGTGATCTGCCTTCCCTTCTTTGCTCCGTAGCTTATGCCAAAGAAGGTCACTATGAGAGTTAAAAACTGCCCTGCTTCTTCAGAGAAAGTCCAGCTGGCATTGAACAGCTTTCTGCTGAGAATACTTCCGATTAGAATAATAGCCATAAGGATAACCGAGTAGCTAAGAACAGTTTCTTCAATACTGCTGATAATCTTATCCAGTGACTTACCTGTTTTCTTATCCATTTTCCTCCCCCTTTTCCTTCTAAGTCCATTTAGTTCGTATATGTAACATATGAATAAGCCCAATTGGCATCGTCAAACAGTCTACATGCAACCTGTGAACCTATACATCTATGATGAGGGTAATTTGAAATCTTATTATTTAACTAAAAGCTTCCTAGGATAATTGGTAAAGGTCTCTACGCCATTCTCTGTAATTCTGATTGATTCACTTATATCCACGCCGCAATCCTCAAGCCAGATACCCGGCATAAAATGGAAGGTCATGTTAGGCTGCATTACTGTTTTATCCCCAGGTCTCAAGCTAGCTGTATGCTCGCCCCAATCCGGAGGATAATTAAGCCCCATGGAGTAGCCTACACGTGAGTCCTTTATAAATCCGCTTTTTGCAATACTTCCAGCCCAGACACGTTCTACTTCCTCACAGGTAATGCCCGGTTTGATTGCAGCCAGCGTATTAGCGATACCTTCTACTACTACTGCTGCCAGATCCTTAACTTTTTGTGGTGCATCTCCCACTATAACTGTTCTTGATAGCGGACAGTGGTATCTCCTATAACAACCTGCAAGCTCCACAAGCACTGTATCACCATTTCTATATGGCTCATCAGTCCAGCTCAAATGTGGGGTTGACGTTCTTATACCGCTTGGCATCAAAGGAACTATTGAAGCATAATCTCCGCCATATTCTTTAGTACCCGTGATTTGTGCATGATATACATTTGCTGCTGCGTCACACTGCCTCACTCCTTCAGCTATTGTATCTACAGCTGCCTGCATGGCATTTTCTACAATTCTTGCGGCTTTTCTCATATATCCTAATTCTGACTCTGATTTTACGATTTTTACCCAGTTTACTAAGTTAGTACCATCTTTAAATTTAGCATTAGGCAGCCCTAGAACTAATCTCTGCTGGCACTTTGCAGTATAGTAGTATGTATCCATTTCAGTAGCAATAATTTTATTAGCACAGCCTTTTTCCTTGATGATATCAGAAACAAAATCCATAGGGTGCTTTACCAACGACTGTACATAGTCATCTGTATATGCCCGGATATTCTCTTCCTTAAGCCAGGTTGTCAACCTTGCTGCATTTCCGTCCTGGCCTCTGCCAAACCATATGGGCTCACTTTGGTCACCAATTACAATTAAACCCTGGTGTACATAAAAAGACCATCCGTCAAAGCCGGTCAAGTAATTCATATTAGCAGGATCTGTGACAATTAATACTTCAATGCCTTTGTCACTCATGCTCTTCTTTGTTTTTTCGAATCTTTCCTTATATTCCACGATATCGAAATATAAGACCTTTTCCATTATTACATCCCCCTTCAGTTATTATTTAATTTAATGTTGATTGTCTATTGTCGACAATAGATGTCATAATAAAGTACTCTCCCATATTAGAACATACCTTCCTTGTAAGAGACAATATGCTCTCTTAAGGACCTCTTACAGCTCTCCAAATCACTATTTCTCAAATGCTTTATAATCTCATAATGATCCGTTGCCGTAATAAATAGATTTCCTGTTTTATTGGTATCATAAAGCATTGCCATTCTTAACTGAAAGAATATTCCGCTTAGGATCTCGACTCTTCTGCTGCTTCCTGACTTTTGCCAGAGAAATTTATGAAACTCCATATCTTTCATGTTCACAAGTATTGCCTTATTAAGTTCGTCTTCCTTGCTGTTCGCTATCTTAACCATTTCATTAACAATATTCTCAAGGGCATTGAAGTCATCTTCCTTCAGCTTACTCTCATTAACTAATATTTCCAATATGTTGTTTTCCAGTAGAAGCCTTATATCAAAGACTTCTTTTATGTCTTCCAGTGTAAACTTTGTAACGTAGGTGCCTTTGCGGGGAAGAACCGTCACGATGCCCTCTTTCTCCAGCTCTTTTAGCCCTTCGCGCACAGGTGCCCTGCTTATTCCAAGCTTCAGCGCCACTTCTGATTCCAGCACATGGTCTCCCGCCTTGTATACTCCCGAGAGAATCGTCTCCTTGATGTAATCAACAACAACGCTGCACAAGTTGTCTCTTTGGTAAGTAGTTGAACTTATTAACATATTCCGCCTCCATAGCCAATGTATCTCTTGTACTCTTACTAATACTTATGTTTGAAAATAATATTTATAACTATTTCACTAGATAATTGTCGACAATCTACAACTATCTGCTATATTAATTCCATATAGATTTTTAAAATCCTTCTAGTTTTCAAAATTTTTTAAATATTTTTTTAATAGGTAAACAAAAATACGGCTGACCTTCGTCAGCCGTAGAGGTTACTCTTCTATTTTTATCCTGTGATATGTCTTTTTCCCCTTTTTAATGATGAGCTTTCCATCCTTTAGGTCCGGTGTGCTCACAGTAAAATCTATGCTGTCCACCTTGGCATCCTCCACTAATACTCCGCCTTGGACAATAAGCCTTCTAGCCTCTCCTTTGGAAGGTGCAAGACCCGTCATAACCAAAAGCTCAATAATGTTGATTCCTTTATCAAGCTGCTCCTTTGGCATTTCTGTAGTAGGGATGGATTCAGAATCCCCGCCTCCTCCAAAAAGCGCCTCAGTGGCATCCTGTGCTTTCCTTGCCTCTTCTTCTCCATGCACTATTTTTGTCACTTCAAAGGCAAGAGCTTTCTTTGCTTCGTTGATTTTCTCACCCGGCAGGCTTCCCAGCCTTCTTACTTCATCCATTGGCAGGAAGGTCAGCAGTGCCAAGCATTTCTCTACGTCAGCATCGTCGACATTTCTCCAGTATTGGTAGAAATCATAGGGGCTGGTTTTCTCCGGATCAAGCCACACTGCACCTGCCTGAGTCTTGCCCATCTTCTTGCCTTCACTGGTAGTGAGCAGTGCAAAGGTTACACCGTAAGCCTCTACTCCTTCTGATCTTCTTATAAGGTCTGCACCTGCAAGTATGTTGGACCATTGGTCATTGCCCCCCATCTGAAGCCTGCAGCCATATCTTCTGTACAGCTCAAGGAAGTCATATCCCTGCATCAGCATGTAGTTGAACTCCAGAAAGGTCAGTCCTTTTTCCATTCTGCTCTTGTAACAATCTGCGGTCAACATTTTATTTACAGAGAAATGCACTCCTACTTCCCTGAGAAAGTTGACATAGTTGAGCTGCAGCAGCCAATTGGCATTATCATCCATAATGGCTTTATTGTCATTGAAGTCTATAAGTCTTTCAAATTGTTTTTTGAACCTTTCACCGTTGTGGATTATGTCTTCACGACTCAGCATCTTTCTCATATCTGTCTTGTCTGTAGGGTCCCCCACCATTGTTGTGCCGCCCCCTATCAGAGCTATAGGTCTGTGTCCTGCTCTCTGCATGTGGGCCATGGCCATTACTGTAAGGAAATGACCGGCAGTAAGACTGTCAGCTGTTGGATCATAGCCTATATAAAAAGTGACCTGCTCCTTGCCAAGGAGCTCCCTTACCTCATCCTCGTGGGTAACTTGTTCTATAAAGCCTCTTTCCTTCAGAATGTCAAATACATTTGTACCATTCATAATAAAACCTCCTCGAAATTAGTATTTAAGAAATCAAAAAAACCATTCATCCACAAAGGGACGAATGGCTCGCGGTACCACCCTAATTGGTCTTGCACATAACACAATTTGCAAAACCCTCTTTCAGAATACTTACATATTCCCTTCCCTATATAACGGAGGAAGCTTCCGGCAAGACCTACTCGATATCTTTCAGCCCGCAGTTCAAAGGTGTATTTCATAAGCTTCAACTGCCGGCTCGCACCTAACGCCGACTCTCTCGCTGCACAGTCTATTGCTAAAGAACTGCACATAAGTATCCACAAATTACTTATCCTCATCATTACTATTAGAAATATTATATAATCATAGTATTATTGTGTCAACATAAAAGTATATTCAATAGCATAAATGATGCGACATAACTTCAGTTTGTGAAAGCCTGGATTGCTTTGAAATAATACATCGTTACGGGGCGGCATGGAAACCGCCCCCTACATATGATTTATCCGTAGGGGCGGGGTTCCATGCTCGCCCGCATATGTCGCATCATTCTTTCAATATGTAGCTAATTTAGTCCTAAACGCTTTAGTTGATATTTGGCATTGCATAAAGTACAATAGATTATGCAAATGCTTTGAAATACACATACATAGGAGAATTAAATATGAAAAAATCTACAAAGGCAGACTTGGCTCTACTGCTTGTTACTATATTCTGGGGAGCAGGCTTTCCAGCTACCAAAATAGCTCTTCAAACCATGACGCCCTATTATCATATCGGATTTAGGTTCGCAGTCGCAAGTATATTGCTAGCTGCTCTTTTTTATAAAAAGCTCAAGGGCTTGCATATAGGCCTTATAAAACCAGCCTTTGTACTGTCCTCTCTGCTCTTTGCTACCTATGCCCTCCAGACTGTAGGCATACAGTACACCACCGCTTCAAAGTCCAGCTTCTTCTCCGGTCTTGCTGTGCTTGTTGTGCCCATATTCTCAATTTTTTATCTCAAAGCGAAGCTGGAGCTTAAGACAATAATAAGTGTGCTCACAGCTACTATGGGTCTGTTTCTGCTGTCATATAACGGCAGCAGCTTCAATTTCAATATTGGAGATTTTCTGACTATACTATGCTCTATATGTTATGCTTGGCAGCTTTTATTCACAGGAACCTATGTACAGAAGTATGATGCTACACTTCTTGTTATTGTACAGCTATTCTTCGTATCAGCCTTCGGCATGATTTTTGCCCTTATACTTGAACCCTTCCCTATAGGGATGTCGATACCCAGCTTTTGGTCCTTAATGTTCTCAGCGGTGCTTTGCACAGCTTTTGCCTTCTGGATGCAGACTACAACACAGAAGTCCACCCCGGCAGCACACATTGCGTTAATCTTTACAATGGAGCCGGTGTTTGGAGCTTTGACCTCGTTCCTTGCATTAGGAGAGGTAATAGGTGTCAGGGGAATAATCGGCGGTATGTTTATAGTAGCAGCAATGCTCATTTCAGAGCTGCAATGGCTTAAAAAAGGAAAATCAACAACCTAGAAAGCTGCTACATCTTCTTAGGTTGGAAATATCCCCCCAAGGATGACCTCACATCCAAGGTGGTTATAAAAGCACCACATTCACAGCCTTCAATGATTTCACGCAGCTGCCTTACTTTTTTTCTATCCAATATGATGTTCAACATATAGCTTTTACCTTCCTTGCCCTCACCCTCAAAAATAGTAACTCCAAAGCCGGCATCTCTTAGACTCAAAACTAACTCCTCCAGCATTTCCTTTACTATTACCTGGGCAACCACTCGTCCTATAGACAATCTCTCTTCTATTTTACTCCCAATAATGTTACCTGTAGCATAGCCGAGACAGTATGCGACTAAAAGCGCCGGCTTGTTAATATTTCCCACTACCTTTCCCAATACCACAAGATAAATCATTACCTCGAAAAATCCAAGCACCGAAGCAATCCTTCTCTGTCCTTTAACCAGCAGTATTGTTCTCAACGTGCCTATTGATACATCTATGATTCTTGCAGTAAATATGAATAAAGCCTGTAAAAGAATATCCACACATCTCTCCCCCTGTTTAATTAAAAAATTAAATCATTATTTATATGTTTTACAATAAACATCTTACATTGAAATTTAAATATTGCAAAAGCATATTCCTTGAGTTCATAGGTTGCATAATTCTTCCTTGAAACTTCTTTAGTGCAACCTATATAGTAATTCTATATTTTTTCTCGACTTCCTTCCTTTATAAGCATTCTGAAAAAATTGGCAGGATAATCGTCAATAATTTTTTGTCTTTGTTGTCAAAATATAAATATGCATTTGAGTTTGAAAACTACAACAAAACGGAATTTCTAAGGAGGGAAATAATTAATGAATAAGTTCAAAGTCCCACTTTCGACAGTGCTTATAATGCTTATGCTCATTTCTATACTCAGCGGCTGTACTTATGACCCGGCAAGGAGGTACATCCGTACAGACCCCAATGACCAAGCAGACGTAAATACTCCGACACTGCCAAATAATCTGATAGGCGGTACAGGCAATAATAACAATGAAAACAAAATATCAGCCACATATGAGGTAGTAGACTTTAGCTATCTTACAATTAATGGCGACAGTGTGAATGTAAGAACCGGTGCAGGGACAAAATACCCCTCCATTGGTAAAATCAAGTCGGATCAAAAGATTAGGGCACTTGGAAAGCTGGATGGCTGGTATGTTATAAAGATGCCTGGCACCGGCAAAATCGGATGTATACCTGCGGCAAATGCAAGTCCTTATGGGACTAATACTGGAACTAACACAAATTTGACAACAGGCACAGGGACTGTAACTCCCGCTCCTACACCACGGGTTCCTACTGGCCCAGGCGCAACTGACCCCGGTGCAACCGGTGCAGGTACAACTGGCGGAGGTACTGCAGCTGCCGGTTCGGGAGCAATGTCTTCTGATGAATCAAGGATACTGCAGCTGGTCAATGCGGAAAGAGCAAAGACAGGTGCTAAACCCTTGGGATCTAATACAGATTGTACAAAATTGGCAAGGATGAAATCGCAGGATATGGTTGCTAAAGATTATTTCAGTCATCAATCTCCTACTTATGGCTCACCCTTCGATATGCTGAAGTCTAATAATGTTAGCTATATGTATGCAGGAGAAAACATCGCAATGAATCAGAATGCTGATGCAGCCTTTAAGGCATGGATGAACTCAGAAGGCCATAAGAAGAATATTTTGAACCCCAACTTCACTGAGCTTGGAGTCGGCATAGCACCTAAAGGCAATGGAAGCAACCTCTATACTCAGCTCTTCATAGGAAATTGAAAAAAGCGGCTCGCGCCGCTTTTTTTTGCTTTATGCTGTGAAGGTCTGCTTGATTTCACAGTTTCTGTCCAGCTCGTTTTCAGAAGCAGCCATTATAACTGCACAAGCTGAGTCTCCGGTAATGTTTATAGTGGTTCTCGCCATATCAAGAATTCTGTCTATACCGGCAACCAATGCTAAGCCTTCGAGAGGCAGCCCAACAGACTGCAGTACCATTGTGAGCATTATAAGACCGGCTCCGGGCACTCCTGCCGTCCCTATGGAAGCCAGGGTAGCAGTCAGTACTATTGTGAACTGTTGAGACATAGTTAAGTCTATGCCAAATACATTTGCTATAAAAAGTGCGCATACTCCTTGATATAACGCAGTACCATCCATATTTATAGTAGCACCTAACGGAAGAACGAAACTGCATATGCTTTTGGGAACACCAAGGTTTTGCTCGGTACATTGCATATTAACCGGAAGAGTTGCATTACTGCTGCAAGTGGTGAATGCAATGGCCTGTGCAGGGAAAATTCCCCTGAAGAACTTTAGAGGACTGAACTTTGCGAATACCGCCAGGGTGCTGGAATATACCAATGCGGCATGCAGGAAGCAGCCTACATACACAATTACAATTACGCTGAGAAGTGGCAGCAAAACCTTTGGTCCATTAGTTGCAACCACTGGTGTAATAAGTGCAAATACCGCATAAGGAGCAAGGTTCATGATTCCTGCTGTTATTTTATATGTGATTTCTGTAAGTGAATCAAAGAAATCCAAGACAGGCTTACCCTTATCTCCTAATGCTACTATGCCTCCGCCCAGGATCAAAGCAAATGCGATTATCTGCAGCATATTGCCATCGGCAAGTGCTTTTATTGGGTTGGTAGGTATAATGTTTAGCAGTGTATCTACAATCTTGGGCATCTGACTGGCTTCTGCAGCTTTTATTCCTGAGGGAAGTACAAATCCAGCACCGACGTTGAATATATTAGCAAGTATAAGTCCTAGCGTTACTGCAAATGCGGTCGTTAATAGATAATATGCCAGTGTCTTCCCTCCAATTCTTCCAAGCTTTCTAACATCTCCAAGACCGCAGGTTCCAACTATCAAGGATGCGAGTACCAATGGTACTATTATCATTTTGATAAGGTTCAAGAACAATGTACCAAAGGGTTTAATCCAAGTATTGGCCACATCAGGGACACCTTGGAGCAGTATACCTGCAACTATACCCGCTACCAAGCCAACTAGAATTTTAGTTGATAATTGCATTTTTTTCATGATAACACCTCCATTACTATTTATACTTTAATTATTATATTAAAATTACTATTTGTCCATGCCTTATTTGTATTTATTTGAATTTTTTACTCGTCATTACTTTTATGGCTTATTTTGTTATTTAATAGTTTTTTAGATGTATTTTTGTAGTTTTGCCTCCATACTCCGTTGACAATGCTCGAATCATGAATAATAATTGTTATATGAACCAAATGTAATACAATAACTACAGGCAGGTGGAGAATACTTATGAGAATTAGAAACAATCCAAGAGCACTGGATACAATTAAGAAGTATGAAGATATAGTTGTTTTTAAACCACAGGAGTATAAGGGCAATTGGAAGGAATATTTCAATAAGAAAATCGGGAATAAGGAAAATGCGCCAATACATGTAGAGCTTGGAATGGGCAGAGGGAGATTCATATCCACCCAGGGCCTGCTACATAAGGATATTAACTTCGTAGGTATAGACCTAAGACATGAGATAGTCCTTTCAGCTTTGGAGAAGGTACTTAAAGCCGAGCTCGACAATGTGCTGCTGATGCCTTATAACATCTTGAATCTTGAGGAAGCATTCGAGGCAAGGGAAGTGGATACCTTCTATATAAACTTCTGCGATCCTTGGCCAAAGTTAAGGCATTCCAAAAGGAGGCTTACCCACAGGCTTCTCCTTGAGAAGTATAAGACCCTGCTCAAGGATGAAGGTAGGATAGAATTCAAGACTGACAGCAGAGAGCTTTTTGATTTCTCTGTAAATGAGTTTAAGGAGTCCGGCTATGAAATTCTTGACTTGACCTATGACCTGCACGGCGGAAATTATCCTGAGAATATTACAACTGAATATGAAGAGAAGTTTAGTAAGAAGGGCTTTAAGATAAATAGACTTGTGGCAATAAAAAGGTAGGGGCAGGTCTCCGCGCCTGCCCGTCAATCATGCCTTATTAGAATAAATTGCAAAACAAAAGGGGCGGTCAGAGACCGCCCCCTACATATGTCCTACTCCACTTTGAAGGTATAGCTGTATTCAGGGTTCAGCTGATGTCCTACCTTGTCCTTCAACGTGACTCTTACCTTATATTCGCCGCTTGGTAGTGGTTCTGCGGGAATGTAGCTTATCTTTCCGGTAACAGCATCAAACGTCGCTTTTACAGCAGTATCATTTAGATACAGCTTTATGGAAGCGGGGTCGATACCTATTCCTCTGTCAGCTGCAATCACACCTATCTCCTGAATCGGCATCTCAAGTCCCTCAGTACTTTCAGGCAGTCTCGATACTATCACAGGATCATAATAATCTTTGTCCGGTTTATATACAGCCATTACATCATCAAAATATATGCTGCCGGCATTCTTTCTATCCTGCTCAGTCTCAGCCACGTACAGCTGTTCAAGCGCTATCGGATACTTCTCATCCTTTGGTATATCAGCATAGACATACTTCCAGCCTTGCCAATCCAGCCCTCCGGACTCAGTGAAGTTAAGCACCTTTTTCTCTCCCGAGGAGTTTATATAGTTTGCTCTGAGCCAATGGCTGTTTCCATCACCATATACCCACGCTCCGAGCTCTATAGGCTTGCCTATGATCTTTACCGGTTCCTTAAAGGATACATATGCCGCCGAAGTGCCTACAGTATTCTCAAAGTTGTAGTCAAGCTTCAAGGATATCTTTCCGGTCTTCACAGGTTCACCCTTTTGGTTATGCCTAACTGCAGAGGTGCCTCTTATGAACTTTGCCTCTACATTGTTCAAGGTGCCGAAGTCAGCTATAACAACAGGTGCCTTGCCTGTTTTTGCTCCTACTTCTGCTATAGTAGTTCCAATTGCTGCACTTATTTTTCCTGTTCCATTTTTCTTGCCGGCTGTAAATACGCCTTTGGCATCAACTGTTCCTATACCCCCTGCAACAGTCCATTTGACAGCAGCCGGGCTTATTATTATACCTGCTCCGTTTTCATCAAAGGCTTTGACTTGCATCTGTACCTTTTCTCCCGGATCAAGATTAACAAATTCGTTTGTCACAACAAGAGAGTTTACTTTATCTACAATTTCAACAGGCATCCTGCCCTTTGCAGCTCCATATACCACATCTATATAGCTTTTAGCCGCCTTGCTCCCAGAGGTATAGGAACCGTCCTTTGCAATCTTTGCTGTCTTTCCATCAGCTCCATACTTTACCTTGGTTGCATCGACAGTCAACACATTATAATACTTATCCATTACATAGAAGGTAGGTTTGAAGGGGCTGTTCTTGAATATCTTGATGCTGGTATCAGTGAATCTTACCACAGAGGGCTGGGATATTGGAGCTTCCGATACAAGCTGTATTGAGTTTCCTACATATCTTTCCCTTCCATCAGAAGGCGAGTTAACCAGCTTTACCGCAGCGTCCCCTTGTCTTCTGACAGCCATGGTTGTTGATCCGCCGCCGTCAAGATTTATAGCATCCTTTACACCTTGACCCAATAGAAATTCCGCCATTTCATACAGATTCATACCATCGCTGTATCCAGGCTGCCTTCCATCAACTGTAACCATATAAAGCTTATTATCCTTTATACCTACTGCAGTTCGTGGATTCCTTTGCAGTGCATCCTTCCTATCCGCTAATTCCTCTGAGGGCTTTCCGTCTTTAAGAAGTCTTGGTGCCCCTGCAACTGCAAACTCTAAGTTTTGTTTATCCAGATTGACGTAAAAGTTTATTTCTTCTCCTACAGCCGCTCCCTTAAGCTGCTCCAAAGCTTTACCATGAAGAGAAATAACAACTCCGTCTACAGGTATTTCAGTAATCTTAGTATCCGGCACTATCTTTTCTATGACCCCTGAGTACACTTTGTTTGCTTTCAAAGGCAGCTCTACACCGCTTAATACAATGTCTGTTCCAACTGTGGTATTCAGTGTAGTCTTGCCAAAGGATGGTGTGTAAACCATAGTCTGATCCACCCATCTCAGTCTGTTCACTGCATTTATCGGAACTTGTACATCCTTATATGCAACAGCACCTTCCATGTTCAGGGTATCAATGAAGCAGTCCCCGCTATCTGTAATTCCTAATACAGTGGAAGTCTTAACAGCTGTCTTGATTTCGCCTTTTATTATACTGGTGCCGTAAGTAAGGCCTTTTATTGTAGTCATGTCAAAGAAGTCACCGTTAACAGCACCTATGACTCTCCTATCCTTGTCAGAATTCTGCAAAGCCTGATATGTCACAGGCTTGTTTACTATGGTATCTCCCCCGTCAGAGGCTTCTATTTTGAGATATTCGGCATCGAATCTGCACTCTACCATGTTGACCATGAAGTTACCGTTAGGTGTGATATAATTCATGTTTCTATAATATGTACCCGGGCCTATGTGCTGCCCATTCTCTATCAGTTTTACTGCCCCTTTGGAGAAAAGCCCTCCTTGGGAGTAAACCGCCCCAGGAAATACCATGGAGGCTATTATCAGTAATGTCAAAACCTTTGTGAAAAACTTCCTTGAACTATTCATTTTTTTCATAATTTGTACCTATTCACTGGTATGATTGAAACCCTTCTATATAGAAATCCGCGGTTTCGTGGTGCTATTGCTATGCATAATAAATTTAGCATAACAGTTTGTTTTACCAGCTCTCCTTTCTATTTTTATATTACTTAAACCATTCCTTGACCTTTTCCAAATCAATTATTGTAATAGTGTTCTTTTCAATATCTATTGAATGTTCTTTTTTGAAAGTAGTTAGCGCCCTAATAACCGTCTCTCTGGTAGTGCCTACAATATTGGCAAGCTCCTGTCTTGATATGTTAAGGTCCAACTCAATGCCCGTGCTGCTTTTCTTTCCGTAATCCTCAGCTATCTTCACTAATGCTTGGGCCGTCCTTCCATATGTATCATAGAGTGCCAGGTTTCTAATCTTCATATGGGCCTCTACCAATCTTCTATTTAGGTACCTTATTAGCTGCAGGGACAATTCAGGGTTTTGCATGATCAGCTTTTCCAGTTCCTCGTTCCTAATCATACCTATCTCCGCTTCCTCAAGAACCTCCGCTGTAGCCGGGTATACTGTTTTGTTGAAGAGCGTCACCTCCGCGAAGATATGGCCTTCATTAAGTATGTGAAGTATATGCTCTCGTCCATCACTTGAAAGCTTCGATATCTTAATGAGACCGGACTTTACATAGAAGAAGGCCTCACCCGGTTCTCCCTCCATAATTATTATTCTGCCCTTGCCATACTTGCGGGGTAATGATATGTGATGGATCTTTTCTAGGAACTCATCCTTAAGCTCAGAGAATATGCTGATTTGTCTCAGGTAGTCGTACTTATCCATTTCTAACCTCCCCTTAGTAGTGAATCATATATATGTCTATTTTACCAAACTATGCTTCCACTTTCAGCAAAGTAACCTATATGTAATATTACAATTTGTATATAATCAGTAAATTATATCCTAATTAATAGCAAACTTTCCACTATCCCCAATGACCTCCTGCTCTTTTGACGTAGAAAATTGGCTTTAAGTTTCACAATTGTTATAAAAAAAGCTTCGATTGAAGCATTGAGTTGCATGAAAAATAATGCTAATACGTATTGATATATATAACGGTATGTACAAAAGCAAGCAGCCATGTATAGCTTAAGAAGCTTATACAAGCCTTGGTAATGGTACTTAGTAACGTAGCCTTAGAAAAGTCGTATGCAAGGCAGGACGCCGCAGCAAGCCTTCTAGGGCCAAGGATGGCCTTTGGAAGGCGCTAGACTTTTCTTAGGCGCAGTGAATTAGTATCATCAAGGGTTGTATACTGCTACTGTGCTATATATGGCTGCTCGCTTGCCACCACTGTTTCAATAGTCTCCCGAACTATTGGAGAATTGATATATAAGCAGCACCTGCTTTTTATAATTCATCCCCGATATAATTGGTCTCCAGCCAACTTCTGTAGAATTCTCGCATATCCTTACCTGCGATTTCCGAGGTAAGCTCTACGAATTCCTCTCCTGATACCACTTTGAACTTGAATTTTTCAAAAAGTGTTCTGAGCAGTTTATCGAACTTCTCAGCCCCAAGCTGGTCCTGCAAATCCTTGTACATCATAGTGCCCTTATTGTATATAAGTACATAGTATTCGTCATGAGGAAACTGATCCAGTGAACGATTCAGCGGCTTTTGTTCTCCGGCGCCCGACAGCAGGAACATATTTACTCCAAGCTTGATATACCTATTATACAGCCTGTCGAATTCCTTTTGCCCATATCTTTGCCTATAGTATTCCAGCGTCGCATATTGAGTAAGGGGCTCATCTATCCATGCCTCCCGGTATTCATCATTACCTACTATTCCATACCACCATTGGTGAGCCAACTCATGTACAACTACAAATTCCAAGGAACCCTTAGGCTTTCCAAAATAGTATGCAGCAAACAGATTGTCAAAAGTGACATTCCCATATTCATTGGATTCTATCATCACCAGGTTGGGATACTCCATGCCTCCACCTATGTCTGACTGTACTACACTGCAGGTAGGATACGGGTACTTGCCATACTTTCTATTGAAGATCCTTATCGCTTCAGTACTGAATTCCAACACTTTTTTTGCTTTTTTGCTGCTTGCGGCATAGGATTTAATTAGAGTGCCATTTACCATGGCTTCCTCCACCTTGAACATATCACTGGCTACAAAAGCAAAGTCCCTTACTGAATACGCTTTTACTATAAGCACCTGTCTGCCGTTTGAAGTCTGCTCTCTCTCAATATAACCACTGGCAGCAATAACCTGATCCTCTGGAGCAGTAATTTCCACTTCGAAGTTACTTGTTTCACTGTAGAAGGCATCTCCTTTTTCATCATAAGGATGCTTATCCCAACTGCCGTTTTCATAAACAGCTGCAATAGGGAAGAAGTTACCTAAGTTATATGTATTGCTGCCGTAGCCGAATCTATCGCCGAAGCCAGTCCCTCCCTCTTTGGGAATACTGATTTCATATTCCATGAATATTTGATTTCTTTTACCAGGCTCAAGGGGCACCGTAAATGGAATATAAAGGAGTGTAGCGTCCTGACCCTCTATTTTATACTGTGCATCACTACCGTTTATTTGCACTGCTTTTATAGCAATTGAACCTCCAATGCTCTTAAATGCATTGGGATATATGTGAAAATAGGCTTCACTTATAGGAACCTCCTCATTATTTATAAAGCTGACCTTCTGCTTCCCGGTTACTGTTTTGTCCCATGTATCAAGCTCCAGCTGCATAGTATAATCATGAACATTTGGATAGCGGGAGATATTATTTATTTCTATACTGTCCGAAGGCAATGGTTTTGACATCCACAGCAGAATATCAAAGGTGATATAAATAAGGGCTCCAATTATCATCAACCCCATTAAGCCTCTATTCTTCCAAAGCTTAAGGCCCTGGAGAAAGTCCTCCATCGCCTCGTTTCTATATGCCAGGTAAATGGCTAGCAGCATTAATGCAGCAGTGCATATTACACCACCCTCTATTCCGAAGGCTCCCCCTGTCAGAAGCTCATACCCCTTAAAGGAAAGCTTTATAATTCCCTCTTCCCTGCCTCCGCTGACCGGTGAAGCGAATATTATTCCCATGGTGTAATTCCAGCCAAAGTGAAACCCTACCGCCGACCATATATCCCCATCCCTCAGTACCAGAAGGTTCAACACTATTCCTGCAAGAAATATATTAAACAAGGCAAGAGGGGTAACATTGGGATTGAATATGTGCATTAGTGAAAAAACCAAGGATGTTATCAATACAGACCCGGCTATTGTGAACCTTGTTTTCAGGAAGTGATAAATATATCCTCTTGTCAGCAGCTCTTCAGCATATGCTACTGCTGAAAGGTATAATAGCACCCCTGCAGCCAGCTTCATAATTATCACTGCGGGATCGCTCACAGTCAGACCTCTTGTTGCTGCCAAACCTGATATCAGCATAGCTGTAAAAATTACTATTATTGCTGCTATACCCATTATGCTGCCTTTAATAAGTTTCTTGTACCAAGCGTTATGAAACCAGGCACCAATATCCCTAAGGTTTTTCTTGTCAAGCTTCAGGTATAGGTAAGTAACAAGAAAAGCCACAGAAAGGCTTATTGCTCCAACAAAAAGCTCTGGCAGCTCCTGCGTAGCAAGCTGACCGGCGGAGAAAAATAACAAGCCTAGTATTATGCTCAAGGCAACCATGTAAACAATAACAAAACCAAATACTTTAAGTACCGGAATGAAATATCTTCTAAACACTCTAAACCCCTCATTTCTGCACATCTATATAGAATTATATCCAAATTCTAGGATTATTACAACAAAGCCCCTGAACATATAAAGAAGACTGCCTAAGTAGGCAGTCTTCTAAAACGTGTATATACCTTTTATTGTCATTTCTCCGGTGCTATATCAAGCTTCCTATCAAGCTTAAAGCTTGCTTGTTCAACAACCCTTACTACATCCGCAACATTTACACAGTGATCACTTACTCTTTCAAGGTTAGTCAATATATCTAAGAACAGCACTCCTGCATTAATATTACATTCACCCTTGTTGAGCCTCTTTATGTGGCTGTCCTTAAATGTATCCCTGAGATCGTCAACCTTTTTCTCATATGAATCCACCAAATCGACATAAGCATTGTCTTCAGAGCCTAACGCCAAGAATGCATTATCCATTGCATGGTCAACATTTTCAAAAACCAGCTTCAATTCTTCGATTGCATGAGGCGAAAAGCAAACCCTGTTTTCTAGCATATACTGTGCTATCTCAGCAAGGTTCTCTGCGTGATCCCCCATTCTCTCAACATCATGTATTGTATTAAAGAGCATCCCAACCTTCTTCTGCTGCTCTCCTCCTATAGCTGAATTAGAAACTGCCTGTAGGTATTCGCCTATACGCTTTTCTAATTCATTTATAACCTTTTCATTATTATATATTTCATCTATCAGCTTCTCGTCCGCATTAATTATAGCTTCTATGCTTTTCTGCACATTGCACCTTGCGATATCACCCATTCTTACAATTTCCTTAAAAATTTGCCCAACAGCTATGGATGGAGTCTCAAGTATCCTCTTGTCAAGAAACTTCAATGCAAACTTGTCATTCACATCCTCACCAGGTATGATTTTGTTTACAAAAGCTATTAACAGCGCTGCAAAAGGCAGCTGTATGACAGTATTGGTAAGATTAAAGAGGGTATGGGCATTAGCTATCTGTCTTGCAGGTTCCACTGCTGTCATTCCTATCAGCATAATAACCGGCTTCAGTATAATCATGAAAATTATTGTTCCGACTACATTGAAGGTTAAGTGAATCATAGCTGCTCTTCTAGCTGTTATGTTAGTTCCTATGCTTGCAATTAGAGCTGTAACACAGGTCCCGATGTTATCTCCGAATAGTATCGGCAATGCTGCTTCAATCGGGATCAACCCCTGCATAGCTAAAGCCTGCAGTATCCCTATAGTGGCACTGCTGCTTTGCACAATTGAAGTTAGCGCAAGTCCTGCAAGTACTCCAAGTATAGGATTATGACGAAGACTCATCATAAAACCGGTAAAAGCGGGAATATCCTTCAATGGCTTCATTGAATCGCTCATCATATACATACCCATGAACAATATACCGAAGCCTACAATTAATTCACCCAATTGCTTATATGATTTTTTCTTTGGCAGCATCACAAATAATACACCAATAATGATAGCATACGGAACAATATCCTTAAAGTTAAAGGCTATTATCTGAGCTGTCATCGTAGTTCCTATATTCGCTCCCATAATGACCCCTACAGCCTGTGAAAGGTTCATTATGCCGGCATTAACCAAACCTATTACCATTACAGTTGTCGCACTGCTGCTCTGAATAATACCGGTTATTACAGCGCCAACAATTACTCCAAGAAACTTATTCGTTGTCAATATCTCAAGAAGCTTCTTAAGCCTGTCCCCTGCAGACTTTTGCAACGCATCAGACATGACCTGCATGCCATATAGAAATAATCCAAGTCCGGCAAGCAGTGACACAATCATATGCAAACCCAAAAAAACACCCCCAATAATTTATAAACTCAAAATATTCCACTATAAGTATATATGTTTATGAGGCATACATCAACCGTAAGAAAATATAAAAATCTTCGTTGTCCTATGTGCACTATTACTATAGTATAATAAAGTAAACAAGGTAGGAGGGAAAAGTATGGATTTATTAAATGATATAGGCAAGAGAATAACCGAGACAGCAAAGACAGTAACAAGAAAATCAGAGGATATAGTTGAGTTAACTAAGCTCAACCTTTCCATTGGCAACGAGGAAGATAAGATTAAAAGAATGTTTTATGAAATAGGCAGCGAGGTATATAGAAGTTATACTGAGGGGGAACCCATCGGAGACCTTTATGACAGTAAGTGCAGCGAAATTAAGCAAATAGAGGAAAACATCAAATCAATTAAGGAACGCATACTACTGTTGAAGGGTAATAAGTCTTGCAAAGCCTGCAGTTCAGTGGTTGATATGGAAGTAAATTATTGTCCGAACTGCGGCGAAAAGCTGGAAAACAAAGAAGAATAGCAATAAAAAAAGAGTCACGCAAAACGTGACTCTTTTTATGCTGTTATAATCCGGTTCTACCATCGATACCACACATAAGGTTCATTGACTGAATCGCTTGGCTGGCTACCCCTCTTAATGCATCATCAAGCACAGTTGTAACTATTATTCTGCCAGTGTCAGCATCTATAGAGGCTCCGATTTTACAGAAATACTTATTGGACCCATTCTTCTTTTCCAGCATCGTATCCTTATTGCATACCTCAACAAAAGGGTTGGTCTTATAAAAATCCTTGAATATATCTAAAATATCACTGCTGTTTATGCCCCCCTGAGGGTTGGCATTTATAGTAGTAGTAATCCCTTTGGCTCCTGGAATTATATATGAAGTGTACGTGGCAGAAGTTCTTTTTCCAAACAAAGTCAGCATTTGTCCATTCACTTCTTCCACATAATCCTTGCACTCGATTTTATAAGTTTTTATTCCACTGTCACTTTTCATCCCCGTCTCAGTGAGCTTATCACTTCTTCTGAGGTTTGTAATTCCTGACTTTGATTCAATAGCTGCAGAATCCATATCAGCCATTTTATTAGCAGCAAGAGGTGCAAGCCCTAAAATGGCACCTGTGCAATAGCCGCTTGGATTAGCTACTATAGACGCGCTCTTCATTTTATCCTTGTAAAGCTCCGAGAGTCCATAAACCGAGCCAGGATATGCACTGTTGCTTCCTCCCAGATAGCTTCCCATATGGTGCTTATCACTTATATCTATTATTCTTTTCCCATAAGACAGCGCTTTAGAGTATACATCTTCAGCGACATTGCCTGTTAATCCGCTAAATATTATGTCTGATTTCTTAACTGCATTCACCATGCTCCAGTATCCCGGTTTTGCTTCTGCGATACCGCTCATGTAAGCTCCACCTTCACCAAGCTCCTGAAAATCCATCACTGTACTTACCTGAGCTTCGGGATGTCCTGCGACAAGTTTTGAAAGAGTTTCTCCGAAATATCCCTTTGCCCCCACAATTCCAACCCAAATCATAAATATCTCCCCTTCTATAGGTGAATTTGAAATTGAATTTTTTCAAAACACCAGCATACAATAAACACTATAGCCTCACACATTGCTCTATTTATTATAATTATAATATTATCAGTATATTTATGCAAGTACAGATTGAAGAATTTTCAAATTTTTATAGATTTATTTCTACGCAGCGTGTCCACATAAGAATGTATCCTAGAGAACCATGATGCATCTTTAGCAATTTCATGCATCTTTATTCAAAATATTTTCTATTAAAGTTTTCTATAAAGTTCTCCACAAGCTTTCTGCCTCGTTCTACAGCACCCTTAACCTGCTGTGCAGAAGGTCCTCCTGCCGTATTCCTTCTAGAGAGGCAAGCGTCCAGCTCAATAAACCCGAATATCTCCGCTTCTATACAAGGAGCAAAGCTTTTATACTCCTCCAAGGTCAGCTCTTCAAGCTCTTTATTCTGCATAACGCAGAAGTTTACTATTCTGCCCGATATCTCGTGAGCACTTCTGAAGGGTAATCCCTTTTGCACCAGATAATCAGCCAGGTCCGTAGCGTTCAGAAATCCACCTTTAAGGTTGCTTCTAATTCTATCCTTGTTTACGGTAATAGTATCGAGCATTGGAACAAGCATCGAAACGCAAGCCTTCAGAGTATCACCTGCATCAAATACTGCCTCCTTATCCTCCTGCATATCCTTATTGTAAGCCAGAGGCAGCCCCTTCATTAGAGTCAGCATACATATAAGGTCACCATATACTCTGCCTGTTTTTCCTCTTATTAGCTCTGCAATATCCGGGTTCTTTTTCTGCGGCATAATACTGCTCCCGGTACTATAGGCATCATCCATCTCAATATATCCAAACTCTCCGGTGCTCCATATTATCAGTTCCTCACAAAATCTGCTAAGATGCATCATCGCAACGCTGCAGCAGCTGATAAACTCTATTGCAAAATCCCTGTCAGATACAGCATCTATGGAGTTCCTCGATATATCTGAAAACTTCAGGATCGACGCAACCATTTCCCTGTCTATGGGATATGTAGTCCCTGCAAGGGCACAGCTTCCCAAAGGCATTACATCCATTCTCTTCATACAGTCTGCAAATCTGTCCATATCACGCATGAACATTTCAAAATAGGCCATGAAGTGATGCCCCAGGGTGATGGGCTGCGCCTTTTGCATGTGAGTATAACCCGGCATTATTGTATTTATGTTTTCCTCTGCTTTATTAAGCAGCAAAGACTCTATATCCCGGAACAAACCTAATATTATCCGAGTCTCATCCTTAAGATACATTCTCAGGTCCAGAGCCACCTGATCATTCCTGCTTCTGGCAGTATGCAGCTTTTTGCCAGTCTCACCGATTTTTTCGATAAGAAGCTTTTCTATGTTCATATGAATATCTTCAGCATCAATAGTAAGGGAGCTGCTGCCTGATTCAAGCTCAAGCCTTATTTCCTCCAGGGCGTTTATTATCTCCGAGGCCTCCTCCGCACTGATTATTCCACATTTTCCAAGCATTAGAGCATGAGCTTTACTTCCCTCAATATCTTGGAGATACAGCCTGGAGTCTACCGATATAGAGGCATTGAAGTCCTCGGTCATTTTCGCAGTGTCTTTATTGAATCTTCCTCCCCACAGTTTCATTAAACTATCTTCCTTTCCTCCTGCTGATTAGCCAGCTTCCTTTTCATAAGGGACATAACTTCGATAGGCAGCCCGAACAGGTTTATGAAGCCTTCTGCATCCTTCTGATTATAAATACAATCTACATTTTCACCAAAGGATGCAAAACCCTTGTTGTACAGAGAGTATATTGATGACATTCCCGAAATTGTGCAGGAACCTTTATAAAGCTTCATTACAACTATACCGGTAACATTCTGCTGAGTACTATCCACAAAAGCATCCAGTGCATCCTTCAAAGGCGTAAACCATAATCCATCATATACCAGATCTGCGTACTTGTCAGAAACCATCTGCTTGAATCGCATAGTCTGTTTGTCCAGGGTTATATATTCAAGTTCTTTATGTGCAGTATGAAGTATAGTACCACCTGGTGTTTCATAAACGCCTCTTGACTTCATTCCTACAAGCCTGTTTTCAACCATATCAATTAGTCCAACACCATTTCTGCCGCCTATTTCATTAAGCTTCTCAATCAGTGTCAATGGATCATATGAAATTCCATTTAACTTTACAGGAACACCCTTTTCAAATTCAATTTCAACCTGCTCTGGTTTGTCAGGGGTATTCTCCGGAGCCGTAGTCAGCATATAGATATCAGTAGGATGAGGGTTCCAGGTATCTTCCAAATCCGCTCCTTCATGGCTCAGATGCCATACATTCCTATCCATGCTGTAGGGGCGTTCCTTGGAGACAGGTACAGGTATTCCTCTTGCTGCAGCATAATCTATCGCCTCTTCCCTGGATTTGATGTTCCACTCACGCCAAGGTGCAATAACCTCAATATCAGGGTTCAGTGCCTTAATAGTCAGTTCGAAACGAACCTGATCATTTCCCTTACCGGTGCATCCATGAGAAATGTATTTTGCCCCTTCCTTTTCAGCAACCTCAACCAGCTTTTTAGCAATAAGCGGTCTTGCCATCGCTGTTCCAAGAAGATATTTCCCTTCATATATCGCACCCGCTTTTATAGTGGGAATAATGTAATCTTCAGCAAACTCTTTTTTTGCATCTATGACATAAACCTTTGAAGCTCCTGTGCTTAAAGCCTTATGTTTTACCGGGTCCAGCTCATCTCCCTGACCTACATCAACGCAGCAGGCGATAACCTCCACATTATAGTTCTCCTTAAGCCACGGAATTATTATCGAAGTATCAAGCCCTCCAGAATATGCGAGAACAACCTTTTTCTTATTAGAATCCATATAACTAACCTCCAGTAAAGTAATTTTATAATAATTATAATAAAATCTGTATATTTATGCAAGTACTATTTGCCATTTTATAAATATTTTTTTATTTTTATGCATTTAATGATATTGATTAAGTCAACTTTGGCTGTTTTGGACGAGTGCAGAGGTTGTGTCATTTCAGCAGATATGCATCTATATGCATAAAAAACTCCGGAATATACATTCCGGAGTTTTTTTATCCACTATTTATACAATATTTAGAACCTTATTACCTGTCTTCTCATTCCTACATTAAGCACCAAGCCCACCGCTACCATATTCGTAAGCAGCGAGCTGCCACCATAGCTTATGAAAGGCAAAGGAATCCCAGTAACAGGCATAAGTCCTATGGTCATTCCTATATTTTCAAGTATGTGAAATAGAAACATTGCCGTTATACCTACACAAATAAGCATTCCATAGTCATCCTTGGATACCTTAGCTATGTGTATGCATCTTAGCAGCAGCCATGCAAAGAGCAGCAATACGGCTAAAGCTCCGACCAATCCGAGTTCTTCTCCTATAACCGAGAAAATAAAGTCCGTATGCCTTTCAGGTATGAAGCCGAGATTATTCTGAGTGCCCTGAAAAAGTCCCTTGCCCAGAAACTGTCCAGAGCCTATGGCTGTTTCTGATTGTATTACATGATAGCCTGCACCCATTGGATCCAATTCCGGGTTGAAAAACACAAGTATTCTATCCTTCTGATAGGGTTTTAGAAACCGCCACATTATTGGAAGGCTTATCAAAAAAGCTCCGAAGGCTCCGCCAACTATCTTGTGATTAATACCTGCCGCATACAGCATGAATATCGAAATGAAAATGAATACCAGCGCCGTTCCAAAATCCGGCTGCAGCAATATCAAACCTACTATTATCCCCAGGTGCATCATTGCAGGCAGCACATCTACTATTCTGTCTAAGTTGTCCTTCTTCTTTTCCAGGTACTTTGCAAAGGTTAAAATATAACCAAGCTTAACTATTTCTGAGGGCTGCAGATTCACAGGTCCAAAGTCAATCCAGCCTCTGGTGCCCTTGGTCGAGAATCCAATAACCAGAACCAGCACCAGAAGAAATATGTTAGTCCCATAAATCAGTATATAGTTATCTCCGAAGCTTTTGTAATCTATGAGCAAAATTACAAGCACTCCAATTATGCCTAGAATAAAAGCAATTATTTGTATCTTAAGGGTTCCAACAGATCCTCCGGTGGTTATATGTGTGGCACTAGAAATAGCCATTATGCCGTATATTATTAGCAGCATTGTGGATATGATTATTCCTATATCTATATTTTTAAGCAGTTTCCTGTCTAACAGATTATCTATTTTCACAAAATCAATCCTCTTCCGCTTTATCTGCATGTTTTATAACATATATTTTTCATGTTATCTTAATTCTAACATATAATCAAAGATTTTTTTATAGAAAATTTTGTTACTATATATTTCGCGAAAAACATTTTACATTACTATTTCTAGTTTCACGTAAATATTTCCTTGATATTTATTGAATTCGCATTATACTCCAACGCAATAGCATAATTGCGTTCAATATAAATAAAAGGCTATTTCAAACCAACTCGATTAGCTTGAAATAGCCCTTATAATACTTCTAACTTTTAAGAAACATTAGTCAAAATAGCACATCATGCCATTTGTAAGGTCCAAGCACATTATAAAATATCCATGACCCTTCGACTTGTGAGGTTTGAACACCATGAACCCTCTGGATTTGTAGTACTGCTCATTTTTCTTACTATATATAGCTGGTACTCCAAATAGAAGATACCTTATCTGCCTGCTGTCATCATCGTCTTCTTCATCGTCATATTTAACACCAAGTATATAGTCTTTTCTGTCCATCATCATGCTGCAGCCTTCAGACATGAATGGATATCCCATGGGCACCATATACCCCATATACGGTACGGCAACGCCGTTTATCTCGTTTATGTCGTCTCCTACCTTGAACCAGTCAACGCCTCTCTCATCTTCAAAGGGCTCATACCTTCTAAGTCTTCTGAGGACCTTTTTCATCTTGCTGTACATGCCCCCGCTGTAATACGGTGCTGCAGCCTGCTTATGATGATGCTCCTCATGATGGTGCTTCGGTCTCTCATCATCACAATCATCGCTATCATCGCTATCATCATCACAGTAATACTGATGGATATCTTCATATTCGGTCTTCTCTTCTTCAAATTCGCAAGGCTCTTCAAGGGGAGCCATATGAGGACATTTCGGTATTACTACTTCAACCTCTATCTTGCTTTCCACTATATGAGTGTGCTGCATAGGCGGCTGCTGAACCACAATCACAGGTTCAGGTTCAGGTACTGGTACTACCACTGGCTCCGGTATCGGTTCTGGCTCCGGTATCGGTTCTGGTTCCGGTACTATTTCTATTACCGGCGGTTTCTCTACTGGTTTTTCCGGAGGAACGACAGGCAGCTCAACTACTGGAAGCTCTGGTTCCATAATAGGTACAGGAATTGCTGGCTCCGGAATTTCCGGTACTATTTCTTCAATCGTTATTTTCTTGTCTATTCTAGGCGCCTCTTGAGGCTTCTGCCTGTTAACTATCTCGTATCTGCCCTTCCATTCCAGCTTATCCCTTCCGGTATAGCCGGAAAGCGGTACAGTTGCCCCGGCAGTCACCGCTGCCACTGTGAATTCTCCAATTGTAAGCCCGCTTTTTAAAACATTGTCCGATTCAAGTTCGTAGGAAAGTTCCCCTCTTCCGCTGCCGTCAATTAATATCTTTCCTACATCTACCGCCTGTTTTTTACCCGATGATACCAAAATAAGCCTATACTCGATCCTGTCTTCGATTTTTACATTTTGAATAAATGCATTGAGCCTTACTTTGTTGTTTTTTACTTCAATTTTCACATAGCCAGTCGGTATCTTTCCAGGTGACATTTCATATCCTTTGTCATCTTCCTGAAGTATGATAAAGTATCTTTTATACTCATTATTTGATGCCACAGAATAACCCCCTTTGATACATAGTCATTACTAATATATGTATGAAGGGGGCAAATGTGAACATATTTTTTTGAACTGTTTTAGGCTTATATTATATCGTTGGCGATTCTCGCAAATTCCTCAAGAGACAGAGTCTCTCCACGCCTTTTCTCATCAATGCCGTTTCTTTCCAGCAGCTCTTTTACCTCTTCCTTGGTCTTTCCCAGATTTCCTGCAGTCAAAGCATTCAAAAGAGTTTTTCTCCGCTGTCCAAAGGATGCCTTTACTACTCTGAAATACATCTTTTCATCCTTCAGCTCTACAGGAGGCTTATCCCTGGAATCCAACCTTACAACCATAGATTCAACCTCAGGCTGTGGGATAAATGACTCAGGGGGCACTATCATAATCTTGTTTGGTATGCAGCGGTACTGCACTGCAACGGTAAGAGCACCATAATCCTTGCCTCCCGGGTCAGCCGCAAGTCGTTCTCCGACTTCCTTTTGTACCATTACAGTAATGCTTTTGAAGTTGATACCCTCCTCAAGCAGCCTCATAATTATAGGAGTTGTAATGTAATAAGGCAGATTTGCCACTACTTTTACAGGAGAATCCCCGAAGTTTTCCTTCAGTACAGCCTTCAGGTCCAGTTTTAGTATGTCCTCATTTATTATATTAACATTATCAAAACCGAACAACGATACCTTAAGTATAGGTATCAGCTTCCTGTCAATTTCCACAGCTAATACTTTGCCGGCTTTCTCACACAGTACCTGGGTCATGACTCCCAGTCCAGGCCCTATTTCGAGGACGCAGTCATCCTTGGAAAGCTCAGAGCAGTCTATTATTGCTTTTAAAATGCTTTCATCAACCAGAAAGTTCTGTCCGAATTTCTTTGCTATCTTAAAATCATACTTTTTAATCAGGTCACGTGTAGATGTTGTAATTGAGGTTCCGTTCATGTCCATCACCCTTCTTATGTTACTTATTATTATTTGTCCCATCAGTTATTATTTCCATTGCAGACTCAAGTTCATCCCTGCTTATGCCATATTTGTTCAAGCGGTTAACAAACTGTTTTGAATTTGCGTATCCTATCCCCAGTGCAGCACCTAGGCTATTTCTGAGGCTTGCAGCGTTGTCGCTTCCCGAAAGACCATAGTATACCAAATCAATACCCGTGAAGGTGATAGTTACCTCCTCCAGCTCACATTTCGCCATGGACAATGCTCTCAATATACTCCCGGGCGCTGCATTTTCCACCCCGATGTCTCCTTCTGCCTGGGCTTCTTCTTTAGGGATGAAGGCATGCTTAACTCCCTTGATCCTGTCAGAAATGATTTTTCGTATCTTCTCACCCATAAAATCAGGATCTGTAAGCACAATTACACCATTCTTCTCCTGGGCAGTCTTAATCCTATCCAAAATGCCTTTGTTTATTCCAAAGCCGCTTGTAATTATTATATCCGCTTCTACTGCACGTCTCACTGCGGCAGCATCATTCTTTCCCTCTACCACAATTGTTTCCTTCAACATAAAATATCCTCCCCAGACAATAACAAAGGCGGCGTATGCCGCATTTGAAGCCCCTGTGCTTTTCCCCAAGGTAATGAGGAAATTCTGGCACGGGCAGTTAAATCAAGGTAAATTATTGTATAGGAGAGATATGCTTTCCTATACAATAATTTATCCACAGGGGTCACCCTGTGGATAAATTTTAGAATCTGTATCTGGGCTTATCAAGTACGTATACCTTGACAGCTCTCTTTCCATATCTGTCTACATCCTTTGGCGACTCGTAATACAAGTCAATCCTATTGCCTTTTATAGCTCCGCCAATATCAGCCGCCAGAGCCTCCCCATACCCTTCAACATAAAGATATGTACCAAGAGGAATAACCTTTGGATCCACCGCAACTATGCCGGGTCTTACCTTCAATCCCGAATACGTTATGCCATAGTTTGGATTATCAGGATGCTTGCCGCAGCTCTCAAAAGTTGCATCATAAGCTGTCGCAGTCATTTTGAGGGCTCTCACAAACCTGGTAACCTGACCTCTCGAAGATACAAAGGTGGTTCTGGACCCTTCCTCAATGATGCCGTTTATAGGCTCCTTGAGTATCTTCTCTGAAGAGATTTCTCTTTTTACTTCCTTGCCATTTTCAAAAATAACCTTTATAGCCAGTTCCTTTAGGCCAGGGCTTCCCTTTTTAACTACTTTCACTAAGCCCTTGTCAAGTTTGTCGCTTTTACTTACTTGATTGGTAAAATCCATTTTCATTTCCTGTTTTACAACTTTTTCTTCGACTCTTATTACATCAATTTTTGTATTTCCTTTGATTACTGTATCCAGTGCAGGTGACACCCGGTCTTTTTCTCCAAGCTGGACCTGCGCCTCCCCAAGAGCACTCTTCACGTCAGGAGCAGTAGTCAATAGAACTATGTCCTTCCCATCCGAATTAATGGTTATCTCTCTGGCTCTGGATATTTTTATACTCATTCCATCCTTAAGCTTTTCTGCCATCCCCAAGCTTATCTTATCTTGGGATTTGATTCCTACATTGTTTTCCTCTAGTACATCTTCAACGGTATTCTTAAATGTGCTTACTGCTTTTACTCCGTCAATATCTTCAATTGTAATATCTTTCTTCATCGCACTGTAGGCATAAGATGTAGCGAGTATCAAGCAAACTGCAGCGACAGCAATAAGCTTGATCGAAAATAAACTCTTGAAATTCTTCAAGTTTATTTTCATCGTTCAACCTCCTTTTTTTTACGTTTACCAAACGTATTTAGCGCCAATCGCTCTTATACATCCGGCTCACCAGCCCATACAGCTCAGTTTAATGGTATTATATACCAACAAATCTAAACATATAGGTAGGTTAATTTTATCGTTATTTGCTTTTCTTGTCAAATTTTTGGTTTGGAAAGAACATTTTCATCTTCTTCGAACCTTTGACAAACCGGGGAATATTAGCTTCCCATTTATATCTTTGCCAGATTAAAGCATTTTATTCTTTTTGTTTGGACAAGCAGTAAATTTTTCAACAGAAGTGTCTCACCCGGAATTGTGCCCCCACACTACATACTATGTTCCTGCACAGCTCTATGTCATGGGCCGAGATCACATCAACAACAGTTAAACAAACCTCAGGTATATATTTTACACATTCCTTTGCGAACTCCAATATTGCATTATAGGCTTCCTCACCATTTTCTGGTCTGCAAAGCTTCACATAGTCCTCTGCACTCTTTGCGTTCAAGCTTATTGATATGGAGTCCACAAGACCCTTTAGCTCAGGTACAATGTTTCTCTTCCATATAAGATTCGCTTGGCCGTTAGTATTAACCCTTATCCTGGCGCCCCTTTTCTTGAGATATTTGCATATCTCAATTACTTCCCGAAGCCGCTCAAAAGGTTCTCCATAACCGCAAAATACAATTTCACTGTAGTTTTCCGGATTTTTAATATCCCCCAGAATTTCCTCAAGGCTTGGTTCCTTCTGAAGCCAAAGGTCAAATCCCATATTTTCAGGATGGTTTCTGATACAAAAAGAGCAGTTGTTTGCACACCTGTTAGTTAGATTTATATAAAGGGCATCTCTGATTTCATAAGTAATCACCGTATTACCCCCTCTGGAAAAATTCTTTTGTATTTTGGAAAACTGTCATAATGAAAAGTATATAACAGATGCGCTATAAATATTACAAATATTTCTATAGATAGGCTGCTTAATGTGTTTTATATGGTAATTTTACTATAATTTGTGTATTTGGGCAATATGTGTAATCCTTGGCTAATGCTACATGACTCGAGGTACATGGATTTAAGCTGGGCTTCAAAGCATTTACTGAGCTGCGAAAAACTGCAATTAAAGCAAAAACACTGATGCCCCACAGAGCTGCACGTTATATTTTCCCAACCGTGCGTTCAGTGGATTTCAGTGTTTTCAGTGTTACCCGTAACTATTCTATTCCGAATAGGCGCTTCCCGTTCTCCATAGTTTTTTGTGCCACTTCCTCAAAGCTTATACCTTTTATCTCTGCTATCTTCTCGGCTACCAGCCGTACATAGCCTGGGTAATTCCTCTTACCCCTGTGAGGAACGGGGGTAAGGTAAGGACTGTCAGTCTCGATGAGAAGCATATCAAGGGGTACTTCCTTCACTGCTTCTAAGGTCTTTTTCGCATTAGAGAAGGTCACGGGACCGCTTATAGAAATATATAACCCCATTTTAAGACACTCCATGGCCATCTCCGCACTTCCCGAAAAACTGTGCAGCACTCCCCCCACCTCTTTGATACGGGTTTTCTTAAATATATCCATGACATCCCCGTGAGACTCCCTATCATGTACTATCACCGGGAGCTTTAGCTGTCTCGCCAGGTCTATTTGCTCAATAAACCGCCTCTTCTGTACCTCCCGGGGCGATAGGTCATAGTGATAATCAAGGCCTATTTCCCCTATAGCCCTGACTTTCTTGTTCTGTGCCAGTTCAGCCAGCACTTCGGCGGTTTTCTCATCCATATCCGACGCATCATGGGGATGAACCCCCACCGCCGCATAGATGAACTTATATTTCTCCGCTAAGGCAATGGACCTTACAGAGGTCTGAATATTACTTCCGGCATTCAGGATCAAGTCCACGCCGGCTTCGGTGCACTGCCTGACAACCTCATCCCTGTCCTCATCAAACCTGTCATCATCCAGATGGGCATGTGTATCAAAAAGCATATGCTATATCACTTCTTCCTGTTCATATTATAAATAATGCGAAGTAACTAAAGTTATGTCACATCAGCTTACTTGCGAGCCTGATTTTATCTCAGTCAGTGGAGTTAGAACTGTAAGAGCCTCATCATTGGAGGCAGCCAGTATCATTCCATTTGATTCTACTCCTCGAAGCTTCACCGGTTTGAGGTTAGCTACCAATACCACATATTTGCCGATTAAATCAGCCGGTGCATAATGCTTTGCAATACCGGATACCACCTGACGCTTTTCACTGCCCACCTCAAGCTGAAGCTTCAAGAGCTTGTCGGAGCCTTCAACCTTCTCGCATTCAAGGACCTTAGCAACCCTCAGGTCAATTTTAGCAAAGTCATCTATGGTGATATACTTATCCTCTTGCGGTACCTCTGGAACCGCCTCTTTCTTCTCTTCCTTAACCGGCTCTGCCGTCTGAGCTTCCGCTTCCTTAATCGCACTTATCTCTGCCAGTTTCTTTTCTTCGTCTATTCTTGCAAATAATGGCTTTGCTTCATTCACAGCAGTTCCAACAATAGTTCCATCAAAGGCCTTTACGGAAGCCCAATCTGTTTTTTGTGCATTTATCTGCTTTTGAATCTCCAGTGCAGTATCCGGAATGAATGGATAGAGCAGCACCGAAGCTATCCTGATGCTCTCGAGCAGATTATACAATACGGTCGCAAGTCTTTCTTTCTTGCTTTCTTCCTTTGCAAGCACCCAAGGCTGCGTCTCATCTATATATTTATTGCTTCTCTTGAGCAAAGTCATAATCTCATCAAGGGCATCAGCTGTCTTGTATTCATTCATACTCGCTTCAACCTTGCCAGGAGTACCAATAGCCAAGCTTATAAGCTCGTCATCAATCGCTTCCTTGCAGCATGGTTCGGCTATCTTGCCCTCAAAGTACTTGCTTACCATTGCGACGGTACGATTCACAAGGTTGCCCAGGTTATTTGCCAAATCAGTATTCATTTTGGCAATCATATGCTCATAGGTGATGTTTCCATCCTGACCAAAGGGCATTTCTTTTAGCAGGTAGTATCTTACCGCATCCACTCCAAATAGCTTTACAAGCTCCTCTGCATATATTACATTGCCCTTTGATTTTGACATTTTGTCCTTGCCCATCAAAAGCCATGGGTGCCCATAAACCTGTTTTGGAAGCTCCACACCAAGGGCCAAAAGTATTATAGGCCAATATATAGTGTGGAATCTGACGATGTCCTTGCCTATCAAGTGCAGATCGGCCGGCCAGTATTTATTGAAAAGTTCTCCGCTTTCTCCTTCAGGATTATACCCCAAAGCAGTAATGTAGTTCGACAACGCATCTATCCATACATATACAACATGCTTATCATCAAAGCTTACGGGCACCCCCCAGTTGAAGGAGGTTCTGGATACGCATAGATCCTGAAGGCCGGGCTTTAAGAAGTTGTTTATCATCTCATTTTTTCTGGATTCAGGTCTAATGAAGTCCGGATTTTCATCTATGTGCTTCATCAGCCTCTCCTGATACTTGGACAGCTTAAAGAAATATGCTTCCTCGCTGGCGTGGGCTACATCCCTTCCACAGTCAGGGCACTTCCCCTCCACCAGCTGAGATTCGGTGTAGAAGGACTCACACGGGGTGCAGTACAAGCCTTCATAGGAGCTCTTATATATATCCCCTTGTTCATAAAGCTTCTTGAATATCTTTTGAACAGTTTCTTTGTGATGCTTGTCTGTCGTCCTTATGAATTGGTCATAGCTCACGTTCATGAAATCCCATATTCTTCTTATTTCTGCAGCTATCTTGTCAACATGCTCCTGAGGTTTCACACCGTCATTCTCCGCCTGCTCCTGGATCTTCTGACCATGCTCATCCGTTCCAGTCAGGAAATACACATCATGCCCTGTCATTCTCTTAAACCTGGCTATAGCATCTGCTAAAACCGCCTCATAGGTATTTCCTATATGAGGTACTCTCGAAGTATATGCTATTGCTGTTGTCATATAAAACTTTTTACCACTCATTTTTATTCCTCCTCATTATTCAAAAATATAAAAAGCTCCCGCCCTATGAAGGGACGAAAGCTGTTCGTGTTACCACCCTAATTCTTTCCTGCTTTGCAGCAGAAAACTCTACAAGTGACTCCCCCAAAAGGGTTTTATCACTGTGCTGTATAACGTCCCTGAACTGCACAGGCTTAGCAGCTACCTCACCTGTACAGTTCAGGGGCCATGTTGGGTTGGTTTTATGTACCGGTTCACACCATTCCCGGCTCTCTTCGACATGTAGGCCAACTTACTCTTCCCATCATTACCTTTATAATTTAAAGTTCATGTCAAAAATATACAATATAATTTCATATGTGTCAATATTCAAACTCAATATCAATAACTCCAAGGGAGTCATTTATTATCCATTTTGCACTTATGAACTTACCTGGCCTGCTTTTTTCAGCTGCCTTTTTTATCAACCCCTCAATATTATATGCGGAGCCTTCATAGTCAGCAATCTTTATAAGCAGCTTCTTCTCTCGGTCAGAGACTGCTTTCGCCAGCATCGAAAGAAATTCAGCCCGATCATGTGCAATAAGCTTGTTGTACTCAAAATAGTTATACCTTGTACTGATGCAAGGAGGGTATTTACCCTTATTCCATATATGGGTCTTTTGCATTTCCTCATCATTCAGATTGAAATGATGATAAACCAGCTCCAGGCTGTCCCTTTCCTCTGATACGTCATCCCAGGTAGCATCTACATGGTAGTATTCTCCGTCCAGCTTTACAATATTCCATGCATGGTCTGCACCGGCAAGACCTTGTTCAGCAGTTCCAACTTTGCTGCCCTCTACAATAATGGTCTGAGCTCCAGCCTTTTCCAAAAGCAGTTTAACCGCTTTCGCATAGCTGTCGCAAACTCCTATTCCGTTTACAAGCACCCCATAAGCCTCATGCTCCTCCGCCGGCACCGTATCAGCATCTGCATTCAGCCGGTCATATCTTGAGCACTTAACCACATAGTCATGAACTGCCAGGACTTTTTCATAGTCATTCATTCCGGGTGTTATTATATTGTTTATAATCTCATTTGCTTTTTTATCCATCTCCGCTCTCATAGAGATAATCTTGTCCCTAGGGTATTGATATTGCAGCTCTAATTTTACATCTGCCCAGCTTCTTCCCAAAGCTCTTGTAAAAGTCGCATTACAGCCCGATACAAATCCCAGTCCGACATTCTCAGACAATATACTCTTAAATGCAGTGTCTACATCATAGGCTTTTTCATCATAATTAACTATCCTTACCTTGGTAACATCCTTTACTTCCCTTATGGCATCAAGCATTATGGCATGAAATTCTTCAGCACTTCTGACTTCTGCATCTGCAGCAATGTCGTATACAGGCAGCGTCAAGGGAAGAAACCTCACCTTTGCGCCTAGCAGCTGGAAGGCATCGGGGAATCTAATGCTTATAACCGCAAATATTATTAAAAGGAGCACAAATAGTCTTCTTAGTCTCATTGTATAATCCACCTTGAACTATATTTTCTTATTTAATATTATCTCATGCTCTTTGCCTTAAAACAACATTAGCTTGCATATAAGTACTGCCGCCGCCACTCCTGCCGCATCTGCAATAAGCGCTGCTATCAGGGTATGCCGTATATTCTTTATACCAATAGATCCAAAATATACCGTTATGGTATAGAAAATTGTCTCTGTGCTGCTCATTATTATGCTTGCCAGCACCCCGGTATGGCTGTCAGCACCACTTGTCTTCAGTATATCTGCGAGTACTCCCAAGGCACCGCTTCCAGATAAGGGCTTCATGATAATTAGCGGCACTACCTGTTCAGGTATCCCCGCTGCAGATGTCAATGGTCTCAAAATATACAGCATGAAATCCAGCCCCCCGGAGCTTCGGAGCATTCCAACTGCAAGAAGCATTGCTGCTATGTACGGAAGTATCTTGAAGGTTATCATAAGGCCGTCCCGCGCTCCCTCAATGAATGCGTCGTAGACTTTAACTCCTTTTAAATATCCATGGGCAAGCACAAGCAGTATAATAAGCGGTATGATAAAGTTCATCTTGCACCTCCGCTTCTTCTTTCCAGCAGCCTACAGGCTATTACTCCGGTAGAAACTGCAACAAAGGAGGAAATTATTGCCGGCAGTATTATTATTCCAGGATTTGCCGAGCCTACTGAAGCTCTAAGGGATAGTACGGTGGCAGGCAGCAGTTGAATAGGCGCTGCATTAACAACCAGGAATAGACACATGGCATTTGTTGCTGTATCTTTTCTCGGATTCAGTTCCTGGAGCTCCTGCATGGCCTTTAAGCCTAAAGGCGTAGCCGCGTTCCCAAGCCCCAACATGTTGGAGGTGATATTCATGACCATCGCCCCCATAGCAGCGCTTTTTGAAGGTATCCCTTTGAAAAGCATTCTCATAACAGGTCTGATGAAAGAAGAAATATTATCTACCAAACCTGACCTTTCAGCCACCTTCAGCACCCCGCACCAAAGCATCATTCCACCCAAAAGACCAATTCCCAGATCAATGGAGGATCTCAGGGAAATAAAAATATCATCTGTGAGAGTCTCAAGCCTCCCCCCCGTCGCTGCAAAGGCAACAGCTATGACTATCATATAAAACCAGAGCTTATTAATCATTTAAAAACCACCATTCATTCTATTATCAATAAAATGTATGGTGGTTATGATGGTTTTATGTGGCTAATTCAAGCCGTATATTTCAACAAGCTTAAGTATTACTTCAACTGCCTTGTTCATGGAATCGATGGGTATATATTCGTATCTTCCATGGAAGTTATGCCCACCGGCGAAGATATTCGGAGTCGGGAGTCCCATGAAGCAAAGTCTGGCGCCGTCCGTTCCCCCTCTAATAGGTTTCACCAGAGGTGTCACTCCTGCTTCTGTCATTGCCCTTTTTACATTATCCACCACATGAATTACCGGCTCTATTTTCTCTCTCATGTTGAAGTATTGATCAGCAATTTCAGGCACGACTGTGTCCTTACCATATTTATTATTCATATACTCAGCAATTTTGCGTACTATCTCTTTTCTGGCCTCAAGCTTTGACTTATCAAAGTCTCTTAGGATGTACTTCATTGAGGTAGACTCGACTTTTCCTGATATTTTCTCCAAATGGAAGAACCCTTCATAACCCTCTGTGTGTCCTGGTGTTTCAGCCTGGGGTAGCATTGACCCAAACTCCATAGCCAAAAGCATAGAGTTTATCATTTTGTCTTTGGCGGTGCCGGGATGCACACTTCTTCCATTAATGACGATGTCGGCTTTTGCAGCATTGAAGTTCTCATATTCAAGCTCACCCAGCTCCCCTCCGTCAATTGTATAGGCAAAGTCCGCATTGAACTTCTTTACATCAAAATAGTCAGTACCTCTTGCTATTTCCTCGTCAGGGGTGAATGCAATACGTATTGCTCCATGTGAAATTTCAGGATGCTCCAACAAATACTCTGCCGCTGTTACTATTTCTGCTATACCCGCCTTATCATCTGCTCCCAACAAGGTAGTACCATCGGTGGTAATCAAATCTTGTCCAATATATTTAGCCAGCTCAGGGAATTCCTTTGGCGAAAGAAAAAGCCTCTGCTGTTCATTAAGCAGTATATCCCCTCCATCATAATTCCTCACAATATTGGGTTTTATATTAGCCCCACTTGCACCATCACTGGTATCCATATGTGCAAGAAAACCAATAACCGGAATATTTTTGTCGGTGTTGGGAGGTAAGGTCGCCATCAGATATCCGTTCTCATCAAGGCTTACATCCTTTAGGCCTAGTTCCTCCAGCTCTCTTTTGAGTTCTCTGGCAAGCAGAATCTGTCCAGGGGTACTGGGAACAGAGCTAGAATCCTCGCTGCTAGTTGTATCGAAGCTTACATACCTTAGAAATCTCTCTACTACTTTCTGCATAAAACCCTCCTGTTATATTAATTAAAGTTAAATAAAGCTTATACTATGGTTTTATCACAATATTATATTACCATAGTATAAGCTTTAACTCATCATTATATTTAATTTTTTATCATTCCTAGGGAAGCTCAATTTTGGCAACGATAATCCCTTCATGCCAATCATTTGTCTCATTAGCGCAGCTGCCCTTAGGGGTAAAAACATAACCGCCTCCTGGAAAATCTTCATCGTCAGTACGCCCCGCCTGGGTTGCAGTTGCTATATAAATGCCCCTTTCGGCAGCATGTTTCCCCAGCTTGCTTTTACACTCACCTTTCCACCAATTAAAACCTGACTCCCAGTCTCTATTCTCCTGCTCACCGTATAATCCCGGAGCTGCACTTAAAAATACCAAGCTGGCACCCTGATCAGCATACTCCTTGAATATTTCACCATCATCTAAATCCGCGCATATTGCCAGGCCAAAATTAATTCCGGAGTGGGAAAATATGGGGGTTTCTGTACCGGGGCAAAACCAGTCAGACTCTTCACCGCATATTGTTTTTTTCCTGTAGCAGCCTACTATCTTTCCTTCCTGTGCTACCAGCTGAGATACGAAGGGCTTGCCCTCATAGTTCTTCTCTGCAAAACCTGCAATAATAGTAGTCCGGTATGTGAAGCTCATGTCTGCCACCTGCTGTATTGCAGAATGATATCTTGAGATTGCTCCGTGAGGATATTTGATAGAGTTAACATATCCGGTTATATTCATTTCAGGAAAACAAACTACATCAGCACCTTTTTCCCTGCATGCCTCCAGATATTTATACATACTTATTATATTATATTCTATTGCTCCCTTTTGACACTTCATCTGAACAAGCCCCAGAGTCAACTCCCGCATATATTCCCTGCCTCCTTTAGCAAATAAACATATGTAAAATGTTTCTCTGCTTGTTACAAATTTCCTCTAATAATTATATAAATAGCGATATTTTTTGCTTGTTTGGCAAATTCGCTTATGGCGCGATTTGTAAAGCTGCTAAATAAATGGACCCCCAATTAATGGGAGCCCGTTTATTTATATTATATTTGGATCAATTTTGTTCTTCATGTGGCAATCATGCTGCAATTCATTGATTGCCGGACCTTCAATTATTTCTCCCTCGTAGGTAAATCTTGAGCCATGACATGGGCAATCCCAAGATTTTTCAGCATCATTCCATTTCAGTTCGCAGCCCAGATGTGTGCAGGTCGTATCCACAGTATGAAGCTGCCCCTTTTCATCCCGATATACCCCCATTTTATGCCCATCAATTTCCACAGCTTTCGCCTTGCCTTTTTCAATATCAATATCATGAGGCAGCGGTTTTAGTTTTCCTGTGACTAATTTGGCTGCAACATCTGCATTTATTGATATGAAGCTGGTAATGGACGGATTGGGTATAAACCTTGATGGATCATATACATCTGCCCATGGACTCTCGCCCTTCACAATTAAGTCCTTTATTATCATTGCTGATGCCGTGCTGTTTGTCATACCCCATTTTCTAAAGCCTGTGGCTACATAAATATTTGGTGTTCTTGATGTCAGCCTTCCTACATAGGGCACTTTATCAAGGGTAGTATAGTCTTGGGTAGACCACCTATATAGCAATTCCTGCACATCATAGTGTTTCTTCGTAAACTCCATTAGATTCTCATAATGCTTGTGCAGATTCGTTCCGTGAGCTGTTTTATGATGCTCACCGGAGATGATCAGCAGCTCTCCCCCTTCAAACTCTTGAGAACGCAGTGACTTCCCAGGGTCCTCAGCTGTAACATACATGCCTCCCAGGAATTTCTCCTTTACCCTTAATGCTAGGGCATATGACCTTTCAGGATACATTCTGGCGAAATAGAAACCCATACCATCGTAGCATGGAAAATGAGAAGCTATGATAACATTATCTGCAGTTATCTTTTTCCCCTGCTTTGTAACCACAGTGCTTGGATTACCCTCATTTATGTCGACCACTCTCGAATGCTCAAATATGAAGCTCCCATCACCCTCTACCTTCTTAGCCAAAGCAAGCAGGTACTTGCGTGGATGAAAACGCGCCTGGTCTTCAAACCTGACTGCTCCCTTAACTTTAAATGGAAGGGGAATGTTCTCAACGAAGGAAGCTTTCAACCCAAGGCTTGCCGCAGTGTTTGCCTCATCTGCCACCTTTTGAAGATAGGAATCGGTTAGTGTGAAGGTGTATGCAGGCTCCCGGTGAAAGTCGCAGTCAATACCCTCATGCTTTATTAAGCCTGAGATGGTATTAATAGCTGCCTCATTCGCCTCAGCATATTGCTTTGCTTTCTCCTGGCCCATATAACGTTTTATTTTGCTGTAAATAAGACTATGAAGCGATGTGATTTTTGCAGTGGTATGTCCGGTCGTACCCTGGAGGATTCTGTCAGCCTCAATAACAGCTACTCTTAAGCCTTCTTTCTTCAGTAGATAGGCAGCGGTTATACCCGTCATACCTCCCCCAACTATTGCAACGTCAACCTTGACATCTTGCTCCAAGGCAGGATAGTTAGTCTTGTCAGTGGATGCCAGCCAGTAAGACTCAGGCGGTGTACTAAAGTTGAGGTGATTCACTGTTTTATTATTTTCCATAACTCTTTTCACTCCCCGTAGTATTCATTACGATTTACCATTCTAAGCTATGATTTACTTGTTTTACAAAATTATTCGCACTACATCTTTTTAGGGCATACCCCAAGAACCCTGGCTGACATTATCGCATTTTCACCTTAGTTCAGCCTCAGGAGCAGCAAAATAGCGATGTATAATAATTATTCATACTTGTCGAATTAGTTTGAATATTTATACTTTTTATAACTTATTTGCATTATAATAAAACTTTATAACCATAGCCCAGCAGTAACGGCGCAGTTACTTTAACAATTATAATATGAATAAATATTATTTTGCATTTATACGCTATTGACTTTTATTGTCATAAATGTTAACATTTAATTGTAAAATAAATTGTCGAAATTTGTTGTTTAATGTAAGAGGAGGAGAAAGAATTGAAGTCCACAGGTATTGTAAGAAAAGTAGATGAACTAGGTAGGGTTGTAATTCCGATAGAATTAAGGAGAACTCTTAGTATAGAGGAGAAAGATTCCTTAGAGATATATGTTGATGGTGAACATATCATATTGAAGAAATATGAACCCGCATGCATATTCTGCGGAAATGCGAAGGACGTAATTGTTTACAAGGGTAAGAACATTTGTCCAGCTTGTATGGAAGAATTCAAAAAGTAATTAAAAAGGTTAGGAGAAATCCTAACCTTTAAATTTTACTCATTTACGCTATTCAAATCTTTTAAAAGCTGGTCTCCATCGAAACCATGCACCATAGCAGCCTGATCCACAGACTCTCCTGTAGCACCCGGTCAACCAAGGCAATGCATGCCATATCTCATGAAAACTTCGGCAGTTTTAGGATTTGCTCTCAAAATCTGAGCCACAGTCATATCCTTTGTGAATTCCATATTTGTCCTCCTTTCAAAATTCTCTGACAGGTTTATGTTTCATTATTATAAACCGCAGCTATTCGAAGTAATCTTCTTTATGCGATTTATATAGCAGGAAGCTAAACTGTATTGAACGCACTAAATAATTTACATCGGTTAGTGTGCGAATTCAATAACATTAAGGTAATGTATCTGCGAATTCCGAACTACCAAAACAAAGAATATTTCGCAAAACATTTATTATTCAATATTACACCCTATTTTATATATTTCCTTCTTCGGCAGCTTTCTATCCTCTGCTACTTTTTTAATTGCTTCTTTTTTATCTATACCCTGCCGCAAATACATTTTCAGGTGTTCCTCAATGGATATATTATCCCATTTCTTTAATTCAATATCAATAAGTTCTTTCTCATTTATACCTTCAATGATCAAAACGAATTCGCCTTTTATTGTCCGCTCCTTAAAAATACCTATTACTTGGCTTATATCTGCTCTCACAGTCTCTTCAAATTTTTTGGTTATCTCCCTCGACACTGATATTCTTCGCTCTCCCAGCTGTTCTCTGATATCATCCAGTGTATCCAGTAAACGGTGAGGAGCTTCATAAAATATAATTGTCCTTGTTTCATTAGAAAGTTTTTTAAGCCTATCCCTTCTATCCTTCTTGTTTGATGATAGGAAGCCCTCAAAGCAAAATCTTTCAGTTGAAAACCCGGAGACTATTAATGCTGTAAGTGAAGCAGTAGGCCCTGGAAGTGGAACTATCTCAATATCGTTGTCAATACAAAGTCTTACCAGTTCTTCTCCGGGGTCAGATATGGCAGGCATACCTGCATCAGATACTAATGCTATGCTTTTCCCTGATTTTAAAAGCTCTACTATTTCTCTGCCCTTTTCATATTTGTTATGCTCATGGTAGCTTATCAACGGCTTACGAATTTCAAAATGGTTCAACAGCCTGATTGTGTGTCTGGTATCCTCAGCTGCAATAATGTCCACTTCTCCCAGTATTCTGATGCATCTCAGGGTTATGTCCTCAAGGTTCCCTATGGGTGTTGCACATAGATATAAAATCCCGGCCATTATTTTGTCCTCCCGTATATCCGATGTATCTCTTCAGTGTACTCACCTTTTTCATCATGTATGTACAGCGGATCCATGAATTTAAGCTCTTTATTTCCCCCTCTGGCTCCTTCAATCAGCAGAAGATTTGGCCTTTTACCTATGGAGGGGTGTACAAACCTGATACGCTTCGGTTCAATGCCATTATTTCTCATCTCATAAATTATATCAGCCAAGCGATCAGTCCTATGTACCATAAAAAGCTTCCCCCCCGGCTTTAGAAGCTCTCTGGCCGTCATCAGCACCTCTTCCAGGCTGCACATTATCTCAAACCGTGCAATAGCCTTGGACTCAGAGGGATTGTTTATTCCACATTCTTTTTTTACATAGGGGGGATTGGTTACTACGCAATCATACCTTGCCTTTCCCAAAAGCTTAGGGGCCTCCTTAAGATCAATGCACAGCACCTTGATGTTTTTATCAAGTCCATTAAGCTTTATGCTGCGAATAGCCATCTCAGCCATGTCCTGCTGTATTTCAACAGCGGTTATCTCTACAGGCTTCTTTTTAGCGTATATTAGAATAGGGATGATACCTGTGCCTGTACCTAGATCAACAACCGAATGCTCATGCTTTATATTGGCGAAGTCTGCCAAGAGCACTGCATCTACTCCAAACCTGAAGGAATCATTTTTCTGTATTATTCTGTAGCCGTTCTGCAAATCATCAACTGTTTCATCCTGCAATATAAGTTCTTCCATGGCATACCTCCGAAGCCTAAATGGAAAAAAAGACCTTATCGGTCTTTTTTCAAGCTTTAATTATTCCTGTACCGGAGCATCAACTGGACAAACATTAGCACATGCGCCACACTCAATGCACTCGTCCGGATTGATAACGTATATATCGCCCTGGCTAATGCAGTTAACTGGGCATTCTGGTTCACATGCACCACAGCTTATGCAAGAATCTAATATTTTATATGACATAGTTACACCTCCTATAAGAATTACATTTACATTCTATCACTAATTTTTCATAAATAAAACCCTTTGGCCAATTTTTATATAATTTTTCAATATTTACCCTGTAATAGATACCGTTCGAACAGCAGTCACACCATCAAGGATGTGCTTTTTACTAGTTATCCTCAAGCCGTGCCAGGTTTGCTATATCGCCCTCTATATCCGGCTCTATATCCTTACCCGGTTTTATCTGTACTATTTCCTTAACCGGAAAATCCTTGATCACTCGAAGATTACCCTCCATCAGCTCCAGCTTAACCTTGACAATCTCAAGGAGTACATTGGACTCCACTACTTCTCCGCGTCCTTCAGGAGTATCAACCAACGCCCCTATCTTAGGCATAATCTTCCTTGAATTTTCGTATGTTTCATGCTCATATTTCAGACAGCACATAAGTCTGCCGCATATACCTGAAATCTTTGTGGGATTCAGAGACAGGTTCTGTTCCTTCGCCATTTTAATGGAAACTGGTGCAAAATCTCCAAGGAAGGTAGAACAGCAAAGACTTTTTCCACAGGGGCCCATGCCACTGATCATTTTAGCCTCATCCCTTACACCTATCTGGCGAAGCTCTATCCTGGTCTTGAAGACTGAAGCCAAGTCCTTTACAAGCTCTCTAAAATCCACACGCCCGTCTGCTGTAAAATAGAATATGATCTTGTTGTTGTCAAAGGTATATTCCACATCAATAAGCTTCATCCCGAGATTATGATGATTTATTTTCTGAAGACACACGTTGAAGGCTTCCTTTTCTTTTGCCTTGTTGTCTTTATATACTTTATTGTCCTCTTCCGTAGCAACTCTCAAAACCTTCTTCAGTGGTGCGATTATTTCATTCTCAGGCACTTCCCTCATCCCTAAAACTGCCTTACCGAACTCAATACCCCTGATGGTCTCTACTACAACATTATCATCAATATTTATTTCCAAATCATCCGGATCGAAATAGTATATTTTACCGGCTTTTTTAAACCTTACTCCAACTGTTTTAACCATTGTATAAACATACCTCCGCAATATTTAATAGCATGCCATCTACACTGTTTTTTATACCAACATTATGCTTGACATACCTCGCCGTATTCTTGATTATATCTATTATACTGTTTAATTTAACTTCCGTCAAAATTGAATTATGTTTTGACAATAGATCCAAGCTGTGAATATTGATAATAAGCTGATCATGAGCTCCTTGGCTCTCTCTGTAAACCATCAAATCCCTGAACCAGACCAGGGAAAACTCAATGAAGCTTTCCGCTTCTTCTTTATCCTCAACAACAGCTGAAGCAAGGCGCAATGCTTCACTCCCATTACCCCTCAAAGCCTCCTCAAGTATATTGACAAAGCCTCCACGAGCGTTTAAGCTCTCCTTATTCTTAAGGAACTCAAGTGCCTTGCCTACAACCCCTTTGGAGTGCCGTACAGCAGCTTCAACCTCTGCAGCTGGATAATCGTAATTTCCCTCTATGAAGCTCTTCATTTCCTTCATATCTACCGGTTTGAACTGATGTATCTGACATCTTGAAACAATTGTCGGCAGTAAAAGGTTATGGTTTTCTGCAAGCAGTATGAATACAGTATTGGCAGGAGGCTCTTCAAGAGTTTTGAGAAATGCATCCTGTGCATCATGAGTCATCTTCTCAGCATTTTCAATTATAATTATCTTATATCCGCTTTCAAATGGCTTCTTGGATGCATCACTGATTATTTGCCGGACCTGCTTAATTTTTATACTCTGGCCAGTAGGTCTTACTATTTCAATATTTGGGTGGTTGCCGCTTCCCGTCCTTATACAAGAGCTGCAGCTGCCGCAAGGCTTATCCGAAACCTGACCCGTGCAGTTTAAGGCCTTTGTAAAAATTAAGGCCATAAGCTTCTTACCACAGCCTTTAGCTCCACTAAAAATATAACCGTTTGTAGTCATATCATTTTTTATTGCATTTCTCAGGCTCTCAACTATTACCCTCTGACCTGCTATGTCATTAAAACCCATTGTAATCTCCTTTTTAAGCCTTATGCCAACTACATGTACATGTCAAAAAGCATACCTTTAATACTCCCTATGCTTTCAAGCACCTTTATGTTGTCCCTCTCTTCTTTGAGGAATTCTCTGCTAAGTTCCTCAACCTTGGCATTTACCCTTTTTACAAGGGCATATACCTTATGTCTTCCTCTTCTGTCAAAATGACTTTGCTTTGAGAATTTAAGCGAGTTATTCACTACCTCGTTCATAAATTCCGAAATAAGCTTCTTATAGTTTTTCAACTCTTTTATATCCATGTTCCTAGACAGATGTTCCCCTTGCTTTTCTATATCACTCATCAGTCTGCTCAAGCGGCTTGCCAGGTCCTGTTCTTCAGTTTTCTTTAGCGTATCGCCGAAGCTTGACCTTTCGCTTGTGATATCCAATCTCCTGTCTTCTCGTGCCAAGGCGGAAGAAATCGTGCTAGGCTGGCTTTTAATATCAGATATTTTCATATTGATACTCCCTTATACTTTCTCGAACCTGTCAATATCAACTACAAAAATCGTAGCCCCTCCGACCATTACATCAATAGGATATGGAATAAATACCCCTGCGGACCCAGTAGGCGGAATAGGAGTAGTAAAGGTCTGCTTCCTGCTCTTGCAGATATCCTTGATTATGGTTATTACTGAATCCACCCTATCCTTATCAACACCTATCATAAGTGTAGTATTGCCTTCTCTTAAGAATCCACCGGTTGACGCAAGCTTTGTGCTGCTGAGCTTCTCCTTGACCAACCTTTCCACCAGCTCATCAACATCGTCGTCCTGTACGACTGCTATTACAAGTTTCATATCTCATACCTCCTTAAAATATTTACTTTATCACACATATCTTTTCAAGTTTTGCATCGGAAGCCCCATTTATCTTTATCCCCTGCTGCACACACAGCTTCAGATACTCATAAGCTGACCGGGTAATCACCTCTCCCGGCATTAGAACCGGTATCCCCGGGGGATAAGGTATTATCATTTCTCCGCATATCCTGCCTATGCTTTCTTTCATGTCCAACTGCTCCTTCTCACAGTATACCGCTTCCCATGGCAATAAGGAAAGCTCTGGAGCCTTATTTAATGCTGCCGTGGCCTTTGGCCCTACATATCCCGTTCCCGAGGTCCTTGCAATGCTTTTTAATGCATCTACCAGCCTTTCATAGTCAGCTTGCTGATTCCCTATTGTCGTTAATGCAACTATATTATATAAATCGGCCATTTCGACCTGTATCTTGAAGTCCTTTCTCAGGACAGCTTCAGCTTTGGTGCCACTTATTCCTCCAGCACAGAAATTTACCGTTATCCTTGTTGGATCCAAGTCCGCAATCCCGTATTTTCCTATCCTATCCGGACCTAAACAATAAAGTCCTGTAACTTTATTGATTTCACTCCTTGCCTGGTTACTCCAAGCTACAGCATCCTCCAAAAGCTCCCGTCCCTTTTCCTGCATTATATATCTTGCCGCATCCAATGAGGCCAGAAGTATGTGTGAGGGACTTGTTGTCTGGGTAAGCTGCAGGAATAGCTTCAACTTCTCTATATCAACCCTTTTGGATTTTACATGCAGCATTGAGCTCTGAGTCATCGCAGGAAGCGTCTTATGGATGCTTTGAGCTGTCATATCCGCACCTGCCTCAAGCGCAGACACCGGAAGTCCTTCACTGAAGCAGAAATGGGAGCCGTGAGCTTCATCAACAAGAAGCAGCATATCATTTTCATGCACTATCTCTGCAATTCTCTTAAGATCCGAACATACTCCATAATACGTAGGGTTAGTAACAACAACAGCCTTTGCATCCTTATGCTTTTCTAATATGCATTTAATGGTCTCAGGTTTTATCCCCATTGCTATACCAAGCTCATCATCCATTTCCGGGTCTATATACACAGGCACCAGTCTGCCTAATATTACAGCCCCATACACGGATTTATGACAGTTCCGTGGTATTATTATCTTATCTCCGGGATTTGCCGCTGCCATTATCATTGAATATATTCCTGAGGTGGTGCCATTGACCAGAAAAAATGAATGATCTGCTCCAAAAGCTTCTGCAGCAAATCTTTGGGCTGTCAGTATCGAGCTCTCAGGACAATGCAGATTGTCAATCCCGGGCACTTCGGTGGTATCCAAGGTTAACAAATCACCAATTAGAAATTCCATGCCTGTTTTATTATAAATGCTGCCCCTTTTATGTCCGGGCATGTGAAAGGATATTGCCCCTTCATCCCGGTATTCAATTAGTGATTTTAATATTGGTATGCTGTTAAGATCCATCAATTCTCCCCCAGTTATATTTAAAGCACTTCAGCAAATTTGTTCCTATATTTTTGAGGTTCAGTGCGAAAAAGGTTGTTGCCACTGCAATCTATAGCTACTATAAGGGGAAAGTCTTTTACAGTAAGCTTCATCAAGGCTTCCGCCCCAAGCTCTTGATATGCTATCACCTCTTGCGACTCTATTGTCGCGGCAATGTATGCCCCCAAGCCCCCAATAGCTGCAAAATAAACAGCATTAGTCTCTTTCATTGCCTCAATAACCTCGTCTCCCCTATCTCCTTTGCCTATCATACCCTTAAGCCCCAGCTTAATAAGCTCAGGGGCGTACTTATCCATCCTTCCTGAAGTGGTAGGACCGAAGGGTCCTGCAACAGAACCGGGTCTGGCTGGACATGGTCCTGCATAGTATATTATCTGCTGTCGTATATCAATAGGTAACTCTTGTCCATTTTGCAGCGCCTCATGCAGCTTCTTGTGAGCCGCATCTCTGGCAGTATATATGACACCGCTGAGCAATACCCGATCTCCAGCGCTCAATTGCATTATATCTTCATCTTTCAAAGGCGTTGTAATCTTTTTATCCATATATATTTCTCCCTTCCACTTAAGCATAAAAATCCAGGAAACGGCTAGAAGCAAGCAAGACAGAATTGCAATCCTTATCAACCTTTTCGTCTAAATGATTGCTTCCATATGCCTTGATGCATGGCAGGTAATATTCACAGCAACCGGAAGCCCTGCGATGTGCGTGGCATAGGTCTCTATATTAACCGCGAGAGCCGTAGTGATGCCGCCTAGACCCTGAGGTCCGATTCCCAAGTTATTTATTTTATGCAAAAGAGCTGTTTCAAGGTCTCTGTAATAATTATTTGAATTACTATTGTCCAAGGGGCGCAAAAGAGCCTTTTTCGCCATCAAGGCTGCCTTTTCGAAGGTGCCCCCAATTCCGACTCCAACTATAATAGGCGGACATGGATTGGCACCTGCCTTCTCTACCATATCAAGCACAAACTCTGATATACCTTCTACCCCATCTGAAGGCTTCAGCATTTTTATCCCACTCATGTTTTCACTTCCGAAGCCTTTCGGCATAATCTGCACCCGCACCTTGTCTCCCGGTACTATATCGTAATATATTATTGCAGGAGTATTATCGCCTGTATTCTGTCGGCTAATCGGATCAGCCACAACAGACTTCCTGAGGTATCCTTCCTTATAGGCTCTCCGGACTCCGGTATTAATAGCTTCATTAATATCACCACCGACAAAGCAGACTCCCTGTCCTACTTCAAGGAATACCACACTCATACCTGTGTCCTGACATATAGCTACTTGATTTTGGGCAGCCATATCGGCATTTTCAATTATTTTATCCAATATTTCCGTTCCTATTTGTGAAATCTCTATACCTCTATATTCCTCAAGCTTTTTTCTAATATCTGCACACAGATAGTAATTGGCATTTATAAAAAGCTCCTTTATGGTTTCGCAGAGTATATCTACATCTATCTCTCTCACTTCGTACTTCTCCTTGTGAATATTTTTAGTGCTATTGGCTATTATTAATATTAACCACATAATCTTATTAATCTAATTATACTAATAAATCAAGTTACAATAAAGGTTTATACAAATATATACTGAATTCATACTTCCAATATAAATGCAGACACTACTAAAGCTTATATATTTATAAAGCTTTTTTGCATCATACCTATGATTTAGAGGCAACATTTTCTAATATCCTGCAAATTTCGCATAAATATTTCATTATTTTTATTAAGTTTACACAATATCTCATAAAATACCGGTGTAGGTTTAATATTGTTTGATTATTGTTCCTGCATTATATATAATAAAGAAAGTAGCGTATTCCTTTCTGCTGCATATACAGTAGTATGGATCTAATTGCAGAAAAACAACAATTATATATTGGGAAGTGATATTATGCTCCGACCGGAGATAGAAAAATATTTGCATATAATACTTAGGGTACTGGCATATTTGACAATAGCTTTAATTTCATATTTTGCTCTCAGGCTTGTTCTTATATATTTCACTCCTTTTATCACTGCATTAGTCTTATCATTTATACTGGAGCCTCTTGTAAAATTCTTTCAGAAGTTAAAGCTGAAACGTGGCATTTCTGTAGCACTGTCCATATTGCTTTTTCTGGGAGCTTTCGTTGCTTTTTCAATATTTGCAGTTACTAGAATAGTATATGAGTTTATAAAACTGTATGACAGGCTGCCAAACTATTATGAGGGAGTATACAACCTTTCCGCAAAAATAATTCAGCAGGTCACAGACTTGTATCTGCAGCTGCCTCCGGAAGCCCTGAACATTATACAGGATGTGCTCAAAACAGTCTTTGAGAATGTTACAACCTTCTTGAGCCATACAACAACATTGTTGATAGATACTTTGACAGCACTGCCGTCTACCCTGATATTCTTGATAATTACACTTATAGCGACCTTCTTCCTGACAAAAGATAAATATATAATAAAGGAATTTGTTTTCAAGCAGCTTCCAGCATCCTGGGGTACAAAATTAACATCATTGAAAACCGATCTCTTCGGTGCCTTGATAGGCTTTTTAAAAGCTCAATCCATAATATTGAGCGTGACCTTTTCAGAATCCTTTATAGGGTTGACCTTCATAGGTGTTGACTATGCATTTACTTTAGCAATCATCATAGCTTTGATGGATATACTTCCTGTTCTTGGCACCGGGGGCATTTACGTACCTTGGGCAATTGCAAACTTTGTAATGGGAAATTACAGGATGGGAGTTGCACTTCTGGTCCTATACGGAATAATAACAGTAGTAAGATACATGATAGAGCCGAAGATAGTAGGGCAGCAGCTGGGAATACATCCAGTAGTCACGCTTATGTCAATGTTTGCGGGCTTAAAGCTTTTAGGTCCGGTAGGTCTCATTCTGGGACCTACAACAGTGGTTGCTATAAAAGCCTGCCAACACGCAGGTATACTGCCAAAGTTCAAGTAAATATAGAAATGCTTCAAACAATTTAAAAAAAGCCGCTATGCGGCTTTTTAAATTTCTGTTTAAGAGAACATGTTGTTATTTATATCATAGCTTTTCACAGCAGGAAGCTCTATTACAAATGTAGCTCCACCATCGAGGTTATTGAAAGCAAATAGCTTGCCGCAATGATTCTCGATTATCTTGTGGGATATTGCTAGTCCTAGGCCGGAACCATTGTCCTTTGTTGTAAAGAACGGTTCAAAAATTTTATCCAGATGCTCCGGTTTTATACCGATGCCATTATCCTTGAACTCCATTTTTATAAAATCGTTTATTTGATCGAACCAAATGCTAATATTCATCCTTCCATTTATGGGTAAAGCATCTATACCATTCTGGACTATGTTTACTATTACCTGTCTTACATTTTCCTTGTCAGCATAAATATCAGGCATTCCCTTCTGCATGTCCAAATTGATATCGATACTCTTGCTTTCAGCATAGCTTTCGACCAATGGGACTATTTCTTCAACAACTTTGTTAATACTGGTTCTTTCAAGCTTTGGCTTGTTTTGGGTAAGCGCGAGAAACCTTTGCAAAAGAACGCTTATCCTATCTATTTCACTTGTAATAACTTCATAATATTTGCTGTCCTCCAGACAATGCTTCTTTCCCATTATCTGAATAAGCCCTTTAATAGAGCATATCGGATTTTTTATTTCGTGAGCCAGCTCAGCAGCCAATTGCCCCGCCGTTGCAAGTTTTCCTACCTGCATCAACTGCAGTTCAAGCTTTTTCTTCTGTGTAAAATCATGGACAACTGCAAGTACACCCATTAATTTTTTGTTTTTATCTCTTAATATGTATGTTGATACAGCTAGATATAGCGCTTCTGTATTTCTTACGAATACTTTCTCCTGTTGTCTGAATTCCTTTTGCGTCTCCAAAGATTCAATTACTATCCCCGGCAGCAGCTTGTTCTGGGTGGTGTTATCCCATTCATTGAGCAAATTATATAAGTTCTTATTAATTATCTGCTTCTCGTCAAGCCCTAATAGGAAGCATAAGCCTTGGTTTATATTTCTAACATTGCCTTTATTGTCAACAACTATTATACCATCTGAAATTGTGTTGAATATTGTACTTCCTTCAGTTATTTCATCCCTCATTATGCCGGTGGCACTTTTAAGTACTGAGTTGCTCTTAATAAGGTTATACATACTATAGCTGATGAATAATATCAATATGATCTCACTTGATGCAAGTGCTTTAAACATCTTATCGCTGCCTATATTGGAATTTGCATACATAAAAATTACATATATTATATTGAAAGCAAATAATACTGCAGCTAACAATGCCACCACATATTTAATTTTTAATGATACGCTGCTTAACATTTCTTTCATAATAGGCCCACCTTTTTATGCATTTCCTTCCATATATAGTTAGTACAGTCAGGTATAATAAGTATAGTCTATAAAAAAGATTTTAAACATGGCTTTTATATGTATAGTAGTCTAGTCCTACAAATAGACCCAAAAGCTAATCAGCTTACCGATTATATAATAAATTGTACATTTCAAAAATAATGCATTGACAAATAGCAAATTATATGTAGAATGATGTCGAATTACAGCGAAATACAGTATAGTCACTATGCTAACTTAATAAAGAAACGATCATTACATAAAAATAAAAATGCGATATGAATTTCATATCGCATTTTCTGTTTACACATGGTAAAGAAAAAAG